>JAABUM010000171.1_pt1 | contig 133386 bp, 109 predicted proteins | sample 5559161 | NCBI WGS metagenome assembly JAABUM01 (sample SAMN10711868, study PRJNA513369) | rock metagenome | isolation source: Antarctica rocks | place: Antarctica: Victoria Land, Siegfried Peak nord
GCGCGAACCCAAGCCGAATTGGAAAAGGCAATCGCCGCGGCGCTCGAAACAATCACGGCAAGCGATTGTGTGAATTGGTTTCGGCATTGCGGTTATGAGGTTACACTCAAATGAAAACCGCTATAAGCAACAGCGCCGGATGCGCTTGAGATTGCGCTGTCTGAATCATCTCTTGGCTATTTTCAATTTACCGAAGCAGAGGAATGAGCAATGAAATTCTTGTCGCTGGCGCTCGCAATCCCCATCACAGTCGCACCGTTAACAGCACAGTCCGCCATGCAGTCACGGCCTGTGCAGAACAAACAAGAGCAGCCCGTTCCGAAGCCAAGTTCTCCAACCAATGTCAGCGCCGCGTTGCCTGAAACTCGCTCGCCGGATCGAGCCAAACGACAACTACTGATGCGTGTCGCGGATGTTCTGCGTCCTATTGCCGGAAGCGCAAAAGACTGGACAAACGCGCCCGCCGCCGTGAAGGTGCAATCTCAAGTCGCGGATTTAATCTGGGATGTGGACGCCGGAGCCGCGCATGGTTATCTGATACAGGCGTGGGATAGAGCGGCTGCGGTGAAGGAACAAAAGTCGGAGCATTCGCGCTTTAGAAATTCATCTGCGCGAACAAGCGCGCGGCAGGAAGTAATGCTCGTCGCCAGAAAGCGCGCTCCCGAGCTGGCAAAGAAGTGGCTCGATCAATTAGCGCAGGAAGTTGAAACAGAGCAGAGCAATCAAGCGCGCGGCGTGTTTGATGACCGCACGGCGCGCAGCACTGTGTTGTTGCAATTGGCGATGCAGGCAGTTGCCGACAATCCGCAGGCGGCGGCGGATCTGGCAGTGGAAAGCTTGCAGGACGGCATCTCCTTCGGTTTACAAAACGTGCTCATCGCCATTCAAGAAAAGGATGCCGGTCTTGCGCAAAAGGTTTTTCGCGCGGCGCTTGCGCGGCTCAAATCAGTGGGCGCGGCTGATCCAAATGAACTTTTAATCTTAAACGCTTATCTTTACACGCCCGGAAAAGTCGTCGGCGCAAACACGACGGAGAATCGCAGCAGCTTCACGCTGGCCGTTAGCCAAAATCAACCGCGTGTCACCTCCGCCGCCAATTTGAATCCGGCACTGGCGCTTGAATTTCTTCAAGTAGCGGCGGCACTGCTCATCAACGCTCCGCTGCCCTCCGCAACCGCCAATTCGCAGGAGACAGCGCGCGCGCAAATCAGCGTCATCGGCTCACTGATGGGCAAACTGTTGCAGCAAGCCCCGGAACAGGCAGCAGCGCTTCAAATCAAAGTGCAGCAAATAGAAAGAGACGCGCATTTTTCTTCCTCTCCACAATCCTTACCCGCAGACGTGCCCGCGCCGAAAGCCGGAGAAAGCAAAGCGGAGTATGCAGAACGTCGTATTGACGTGCTGGAGGAGATCGCCAGAAAGGAAACAGATTCGCTCGCGCGCGACATTGCTTACGCGAAGGCGGCGCTTGCGACAACTGCGGAGAGCTATGATCGTGGCCGAAGCCTTGCCGGAAATATACAGGACAAGACCTTAAACGGCGACGTGAAAAACTGGCTGACGTATCAAGCGACGGTTTACTTTATTAACTCTGACGATTTCTATAAAGCGCACGAATTGAGCGCGCGGAATGATGATCTGGCGCAACGCGCGGCGAGTTTAGTGATCGGCATGCAGAAACTTGCCAAAAAAGACAAACTGCGCGCCGTTGATTGGCTGCAAGAAGCACGCTCGCTCGCCAGCAAAGCCGATAACCCGGATGAAAACTGGGCGCGCATCGCGTTCGGCATCGTTTCGACTTACGCGCAGTTCGACGACTTAACGGCCTTGCAAACTCTCGCCGAAGCGATCAAGTTAGCGGACGGCGTGAACGTCGCAACGTTCAGCGATGAAAAAGCGCCCGCCGTCAAACGCTTTTCCGGACTCACGTTCTCAGATTTTACAGGCGGTACAAAGGGCTTCGGTTGGGAGTCGGCCATCGCCGCTTTCAAACCAAATCAATTCGAGAATGTTCTTTCCGCTTTAGGCCGTGTCTCTCAACCCGAAGCGCGCGGCCTCGCCATCGTCGCGCTGTGCCGCAAATATCTACAAAAGAATCCAATACAAAAGAATCCCAACCTCAAGCCCGCGTAAAAACAGATGCGGCTTCGCATCATGGAATGCAAAGCCGCAGTTTCTATGAATTGTTCGAGACGTGGAATCCGTTTGCCTTTAAGCGACGGGCGCGGGCGCGATAACGTCGTGAATGGCGCGCACTTCTGTGACAAGCTGCGCGTACTGTTCGATTGTCAAAGCCTGCGCGCCATCGGATAAAGCGCGTTCCGGTTGATCGTGGACTTCTATAATCAAACCGTCTGCGCCGACGGCGACTCCGGCGCGCGCCAGCGGCGTGACCAGATAGTTTTTGCCTGTGCCGTGCGATGGATCGACGATCACTGGCAAATGCGAAACCCTGCGCACAGCCGGAACTGCGGAGAGGTCGAGCGTATTGCGCGTGTGCTGCGCGAAAGTGCGTATGCCGCGCTCGCACAATACGACGTTGTAATTTCCTTCCGCCATCACGTATTCGGCGGCGAGCAGCCATTCGTCTAGTGTTGCCGCCATGCCGCGCTTCAAGAGCACAGGCAGCGCGGAGCGTCCCGCGCGGCGAAGCAAGGAAAAGTTTTGCATGTTGCGCGCGCCTATCTGAATCATATCCGCGTAACGCTCGACCAAGTCCATGCTCGCTTCGTCCAACGCTTCCGTCACAATCTTCAATCCGTATGTCTCGCGCACCTCCGCGAGAATCCGTAAGCCTTCTTCGCCGAGTCCCTGAAACGCGTAAGGCGACGTGCGCGGTTTGAACGCACCGGCGCGAAAGAAACGCGCGCCGCTTCTGCGCACGGATTCGGCGATGGCGAACGCCTGCGCGCGGCTTTCGACGGCGCACGGCCCTGCGATCAACGCAAGCTCATCGCCGCCGATGGAAGCATCGCCGACACGCACGACGGTTTTTTCCGGGCGCAGATCAAGGGAAATTAATTTGTACGGCTTGCTGACGCGGATTGCTTCCGCGACGCCCGGCAAATTCTCGAAGCGCGAAGCGTCTACTGCGCCTTGATTGCCCGTGATGCCGATGGCCGTGCGTTGCGCTCCGGGCAAACTGTGCGGGCGAAGTCCCATTTCCGTGATGACGCTCAACACGTTCTCAATCTCGCGCTCGGTGGCGTCGGCCTTCATAACGATCAACATATTTTTGTACCTTAATTCAAGCGATCAATTTCGTGCCTTTTCACATTGCAAATAATTTTGCGTTCAGTAAGCGAAGTGCGAAATTCCTTTTCGCGCTTTTTCACATAAGCCACTGCAATTCTCGTTTACGACAACCGACGATAAGCAGAGATAAGTAGCAGTAGCAAACGCCGTGCTACATTCTTTCGGGAACACTGATGCCGAGCGTGGCGAGTGCGCGCGTTAATCGATGGTGCGCGAGCGTCGCCGTCGCAATCAGCACAGCGCGACGCGCGGCGTTTGTTTCCTTCAGTATATTGTTGCGCTTGTCGTTATAGAAATTGTTGAAGGCACGCGCTAAGTTAAAAGTATATTTTGCAAGATGCGCCGGTTCCGCCACGCTCGCCGACTGCGTTACTGCTTCATCGAAACGCGCCGCAATCGAGATGAGCGACCACAATTCATTTCCGCCTTCACCGTTCAAGACGCGCTCTGCTTCCTGCTTTTCGCCGCTGCTGTTACTCGCTGCTTTACTCATAAACTCTTCCGCTTGCGCGCGCATTGCATCGTCGAGCTTGCGAAAAATTGAATTGGCGCGCACCGCCGCGTACTGGCAATAAGGCCCCGTTTCACCTTCAAACGATAACGCTTCCTTAAAGTCGAAGGCGATCACGGAATTGCGCGTCCACTTCAATAGAAAATAACGCAGCGCGCCGACGGCGATAATATGCGCCGTCGCCCGCTTGTCTTCATCGGAAATCTCCGCGTGCCTCGTTGTCACTTCACCGAGTGCGCTCAATTCAAGGCGACTGATAAGGTCATCAGCTTTGACGCCGAGTCCTTTGCGCCCGCTCATTTCGATAAAGGGTCGCGCGCGGTCTTCAATGCTTAATTCCAGACCTAGCTCTTCGCAGGCGGCGGGCGAGAGCGCGACCATCTCATACGAAAGATGAACGCTCGCGTCCGCGCCGATGTCCGGCGCAATCGCCGCGACGCCGCGACGCACTACGTCCTGCGTGTAAGACTGCCGCGAATCAATCACGTTGTAAACAGTCGCGCCGCCGCCGAAATGCGGATGCCCGTTCGCGCTCGATTCGACGTTCGCGTTCGATTCGACATCTGTCTGCGGCTCGCTCGAAGTGATCCACGTTTTTTGATTGTCCGCGTAAGTGCGAAACAGTTTGTAATTGAAATCGAGTCCGAGCCGTCCGAGTTTCCAGAGTTGATAAGCGATGTCTTTGCCCGTGTACGTGACCGTGCCGTTCGAGCGCACGATGATCTTGTCCGCTTCGTGCTCGTCCGTGCCCGTGTGCATTTCGAGCGGCATCACCCAGCAACCCTTATTGCGCCCTTCTGTCTCGAGGCGAATCACGCCCGTCTCCTTCATGCGCGCGAACGCTCTGTCCCAGAAACGCAAGCGCAGGATTTCGGACTCGCGCGGCAATACATCATAACGAATTCCCAAGCGTTCCATCGTGTCCAGAATGCACGCGACATTGCGCGTCGCCACATAATCAGCCAACTCTGCGACTTCATTGCCGCCTTCTTCTATCTGGTGTAGAACTTCTGCGCGAAGACGCAGGCGTTCGGCGTTCGTCTCGCCGTTCGGATCATCGTTGCGGTAAAACAGACCGACGCGCGTATACAAATCCCAGCAGTAATAATCGAAACTTTCGCCGCGATTACGAAGCGCTGCGTCTAAGTCTTTGATGTCGGCAAGCGTCTTCTGTTCGATGTAAACAAAGCCGACGACGACATCCGCCACCTGCACGCCGGTGTTGTCGATATAATTCTGCACTTCAACCAGCTCGCCCGCCGCACGCAAAATTCGCACGAACGTATCGCCCAGCACAGCATTGCGCACGTGGCCGATATGCGCGGCCTTGTTCGGATTAATGCTCGTATGCTCGACCATGCGCAGAGGTTTAGTTTCCGTCGCTGCTGTCTGCGGCGCGGCTTCATCACGTGCGGCAAAAAAGCGCGCGAGCGAATCGACGCGATCAAAGAAAACATTTATGTAACCCGCGCCCGCGACTTCGACACGCGCAACGCGATCGTTATGTGCGAGTGCATCGCGCAGGTTTTCGGCGATAACGCGCGGAGGCATTTTCTCGCCCGTTGTTGCCTTAATTCGTTTCGCTAATTCAAAGGCGACGGGAAAGGCCATGTCGCCCAATTCCGTGCGCGGCGGAACTTCTGCGCTGACTTGTTCGAGCAAGATGCCGAACAAATCTACGGCGGCGCTCTGCACCTGTTCGCGCAATGTGGCCTGTAAATCCTGTAAACTGATTTCCAAACGTTTCCTCCAACACAAGAGCGGCAGATGCTGCGCCGCTTTCAAAACAGACAGTATAACTTAGCGTACACGCATGATGCCAACGGCGCGCGGCGAACCATCCTTGACACACTCTGCGTATGCTCTGCTACCATCGAATTTCGATTTGCCATGAAAATTTTATACTTTGATTGTTTCGCGGGCGCGAGCGGCGACATGATTCTCGGTGCGCTCGTCGATGCCGGTTGCGATAGGGAAAAGTTAATCGAACAAATCGCATTGCTCGGCGTCGCCAATTATGAAATCGGTTTCGACACAACGATTCGCTCCGGCATCAGCGCGACTTATGCGCGCGTCAGCACGGCGCATGAACACACGCATCGCCATCTGCGCGACATACTAAAAATAATCAGTGATTCAAAATTAAGCGACGCCGTAAAGAATCGCGCTTCAAAAATTTTTACGCGGCTTGCCGAAGCCGAAGCGCATGTTCATAACGAACCGATAGAGCGCATACACTTTCACGAAGTCGGCGCGCTTGATGCGATCATAGATGTCGTTGGCGCGTGCATCGGTTTTGAATTACTCGGCATCGAGCGCTTCGCTTGTTCGGCGCTTCATGTCGGCAGCGGCATGGTCGAGATGGCGCACGGGCGCTTTCCCGTTCCGCCGCCCGCCGTCGCAGAACTTTTCAAAGACGCGCCCGTTTACGCAACGGACATGACGGGCGAGTTCGTCACGCCCACCGGCGCGGCGATCATCAGCGCGGTCTGCGATGAATACGGCGCGCTGCCCGCGATGAAAATCGGGAGCACAGGCTACGGCGCAGGCACGCGCGAATACGAGCGCTTTCCGAATGTGCTGCGCGTGATAATCGGCGAAGATGCGACAACACAAAACGCGGCAACGAGCAACGACACGGCGACGAACGACGAAGAGTTGTTGATGATTGAAACGAATATTGACGATGCTTCGCCGCAGATTCTCGGCTACGTGATGGAGCGGGCGCTTTCCGCAGGCGCGCTCGATTGCTATTTCACGCCCGTGCAAATGAAGAAGAATCGTCCCGGCGTGCTCGTGTCTATGTTGTGCAAACCGGTGGCGCGCGATGCGTTGTGTGATCTGCTTTTTTCAGAAACGACGACGCTCGGCGTGCGCTTGACGATTGTTCAAAGACGCGCGCTCGCACGAGAAATAGTACCCATCGAAACCGCTTACGGCACGATTGATATTAAAGTAGCGCGCGCCGCCGACGGGCTTATTAAAAGCGCGATGCCGGAGTACGAGCAATGTCGTACGGCGGCGCAAGGCGCGGGCGTCGCGTTGCGCGTTGTCGAAGCGGCGGCGCAAAATGCTTTCAACGCGGCGAATGCAGAAACAATGCGTGAAAAATCAAACGAAGGAATCAAGGGCGTATGAGCAGAGGGCTTTCAAACATAGAGGCACTTGAGCCGCTGACTGAGAACGCGCCGACTCATAAAGAAGTCGATCTTGCGCGCATCGCACAGGGCGTGCGTTTGATTCTCGAAGGCATCGGCGAAGACCCTGACCGTCCCGGCTTGCGGCGCACGCCGGAGCGCGTTGCGGAGATGTACGCGGAGCTAACGGCAGGAATGCGCGAAGACCCGACTGAACACGTCGTTGCCTTGCCCGGCGATTCGCACGACCAGATGGTGATTGTCAAAGACATACAGATAGCATCCATTTGCGAGCATCACCTTGCGCCTTTTGTCGGCAAGTGCCATATCGCGTACATTCCGAAAAAAGGGCGCATCGTCGGATTGTCGAAACTCGCGCGCGTCGCGGAAACTTTCGCGCGTCGTTTGCAGGTACAGGAACGCCTGACTTCTGAAATCGCCGAAACGCTTTTCAACGGCTTGAAGCCGCTCGGCGTAATGGTCGTCATCGAAGCGGAACACACTTGCATGACACTTCGCGGCGTCAAAAAATCGGGCGCGATCACGCTGACCTCCGAAGTGCTCGGCGCATTCCGCAAAGACGCGAGCACGCGCGCCGAAGCGATGGCGCTCATCAAAGGTAAAAGCTAAGCCGCAAAGTGAATTAGTAAGGATAGAATGGACAGGGTAAACATCAAGGAAAAGTTTGCGCTCTTTAACGAGCACTGGCATCCGAAAATCGTGGGCGAGTTGAATAATCAGCATGTAAAGTTGGCGAAGTTTCAAGGAGAATTCGTCTGGCATCGGCACGAGCAGGAGGACGAATTGTTTCTGGTCGTCAAAGGCCGTTTTCGGATGGACTTCCGGGATCGTGCCGTGTGGATCGATGAAGGTGAATTCATCATCGTTCCGCGTGGAGTCGAGCATCGCCCGTTCGCCGAAGAAGAAGTGCATGTGCTGTTATTCGAGCCGTCCGGCACGCGCAATACGGGTAATGTGGAAAGTGAATTGACAACGACGGCGGTTGAAATTTAACCACTTATGAGACGGCTTTCAGATGAATGGAGAATCAAAATGAACAAAACAAAAACTTTATTCGCGTGGCTAATTGTCGCTGCTATCGGCTTCACAGCGCTGGCGCAAAATAGAATTGATCCGACGAAGGTAATCAACGAAGCGACCTTGCGCAGGCATATCAAATATCTCTCGGACGATTCACTGGAAGGACGCGGTACGGGCGCAAAAGGTGGAGAATTAGCCGCTCAATACATCGCCGCGCAGTTGAAAGGTTTAGGTCTGCAAGGTGTGGGTGCGAATAAAAGTTTCTTTCAACCCGTCTCGCTTTTCGGCGTCAAAGCCGACCCGAATACGGCGTTGACGGTTTCATCTAAAAACAAAAAAGAGACATTCAAATTTGCCGATGAGTTCGTTGCTTTCACCGGCGCGCAAACGCCCGTTGTCCAACTCAATAACGACATGGTCTTTGTTGGCTACGGCATCGACGCGCCGGAGCAGCGCTGGAACGATTACAAAGGCAGCGCGGATGCTTACCGCAACAAGATTCTGGTGATGCTCGTCAACGATCCGCCTGCGACTGCTGATGAGCCGAATCTTTTTGGCGGGCGCACGCTCACATATTACGGGCGCTGGACGTACAAATTCGAGGAAGCGGCGAGACGCGGCGCAGCCGGTGTCATACTGCTTCACACAACCGAATCGGCTGGCTACCCTTGGAGCGTCGTGCGCACTTCAAATGGTTCTTGGCGCTACGACATTGCGCGCGATGCCGATCCGAACACGCCGTTTCTCAAGATGCGCGCGTGGATGACAAACGAAGCCGCGCAGCGCATGTTGGCGCTCGCCGGACAAGATTTAGCGGACTTGCGCAGGCGCGCGGCCTCGCGCGATTTTCAACCCGTACCGCTCAATTTAATTGGCGCAATCAATCTCAAAAGCGAGACGAAGCCCGTCAAGGCTGCTAACGTCGTCGGCGTTATTCCCGGACGCGATCCGAAGTTGAAGGATGAGTACGTTGTTTTCTCAGCGCACTGGGATCATCTTGGCATCGGCGCGCCGAACGCGAAGGGCGACCGCATTTATAACGGCGCGGTGGACAACGCTTCCGGCTGCGCCGCCGTGATTGCGATTGCCGAAGCGATTACAAAATTACCTGTTAATCAACGCCCGCGCCGCTCGATTCTGTTTCTTTTTCCGACGGCAGAAGAGCAGGGACTTCTCGGAGCGGAATGGTACGCGCGCCATCCGATTGTGCCGCTCGCCAAAACAGCGGCGGACGTGAATCTCGATTCGATGAACATACATGGACTGACGACTGACTTCGAGCCGCTCGGCGCAGACCGTTCGACGTTGAAGGCAGTCGTTGACAGCGTTGCGCGCGAACGCGGGCTTACGGTTTCGCCCGATGCGCGCCCCGAACAAGGTTCCTTCTATCGCTCGGATCATTTCCCGTTTGCGAAAGTCGGCGTGCCTTCGATTAATCTGGAAGCGGGCGCGGATTTCGTCGGGCGTCCGAAAGGCTGGGGCGAAGAACAATTCAAAGCCTATAACGAAGCGAACTATCATCAGCCGTCGGACGAGTACAGCGATTCATGGAACTTCGACGGCATGGCGCAGGAAGCCGAAATCGCACTCGCCATCGGATTGCGCGTAGCGAATTCAGATGAGCTGCCGCACTTCAACAAAACGGACGAGTTCGCCAAAGCGCAGCCGAACAGAAGTAGATAGCAGATGATTAGCGTAAGCGATGATGACGAAAAGGGTGACGTTATAATTGATGGTCACCGGGTCAGGGGCTTTATAGATGATGAATTATGCACGCAATGTAATGAGCATAGGATTTATCATATAGATTACGACGCTTATTTCTGCGCTCACTGCAATGCGTGGATTGAAAGAACGTGCAGTGATCCGACATGCAATTACTGCCGCGATAGACCTATAAAACCGATCCCTGAATCTTAATTGCTACATTTGCCATTCGCTGCCAACGCTTAATGAAAACCTTTTACGTCACAACGCCGATTTATTACGTCAACAGCCAGCCGCATCTGGGCAATCTGTACACGACGCTCGTTACCGATTGCCTGAAGCGTTACAAAATGCAGCGCGGCTTCGAGACGTTTTTTTTGACGGGAACGGACGAGCACGGAGTAAACGTCGGGCGCGTCGCGGCGCAACTCGGACGCACGCCGCGCGAGCACGCCGATTACGTCGCAGAGCAGTTTCAAAAATTCTTTGCGGAGTTTCATCTCGATCCGGCACACGGCGGTTACGATATTTTTATGCGAACGACTGCCGCGTTTCATCTCGAAGGCGTAACCGAGTTGTGGCGGCGCGTGCGCGAGACGCCGACGCCGAAGGGACGCGAGGCGATTTACAAGGGCTATTATGAAGGCTGGTTTTGCCCTGCGTGCGCCGAGTTCAAAACAGAGGACGAGTACGTTAAGCCGGAACGCGAGGGCGATGCGCCGCTGTGCCTCGTGCATCGCATCGCGCTCGACCGCGTGGCCGAAGAAGGTTATTTTTTTCGTCTCTCGGATTACGCTGACGCGCTCCTTGAGCTTTATGAATCGCGCGCAGATTTTATTCGCCCGGAATCGCGCCGCAATGAAGTGTTGAGCTTTGTGCGCGGCGGCTTGCAAGACCTTTCGATCAGCCGCCAGAAATCAAACGTCAGTTGGGGCTTGCCCGTGCCGGACGATCCGTCGCACACGATTTATGTGTGGTTCGATGCCTTAACGAATTACATCACGGCCATCGGCTACGGCAATGAAGAGCGCGAGCGCATCGTGGGCTACGAAAAATTCTGGCCTGCCGTTCATCTCGTCGGCAAAGACATACTGCGATTCCATGCCGTTTACTGGCCTGCATTTTTACTGGCAGCAAAGCTTGAGCCGCCGCGCACCGTCTACGCGCACGGCATGTGGCTCGACCGCGACGGGCGCAAAATGTCGAAGACGCTCGGCAACACAATCGAGTTGGAAATCCTACAGCGCTATTTCTCAATCGACGCGTTGCGCTATTTTTGTTTGCGTGAAATGGTCTTCGGGCAGGACGGCAAATTTAGTTACGAAGCGTTGATTGACCGCGCAAATTCCGATCTCGCGGGCGGGCTTGGCAATCTCGCCAGCCGCACGTTCAAAATGATTTCGATGTATTGCGACGGCGCAATTCCTTCGGGACAAATCGGCGAAGATAAGTATCTCGCGGCGAAACGCGCCGGAGTTGACCCTGACGCGCTGGCTTTCGCCAAAACACTCGAACGCGCCCGCGACGAATTCATCGCGCGCTTCGATGATTATGAATTTAGCCGCGCGCTCGAATCCGCGTGGAGCATCGTCGCGCATGTTGACAAAATGATTTCGGACACGAAGCCCTGGGAGCTGGCGAAGGATGAAACGCAAAAGCAGACGCTTCACGCAGTGCTGTATCGCGCCGCAGAAGCTTTGCGCTGGCTCTCCGTTTTGCTTTATCCGGTTATGCCGGATGCGGCGCGCGGTATTTATACGCAACTCGGCTTGAGTGATGACATAACGAAGATCAATCCCGCCGAACTCAAGTGGAGCGGGCTAAAAGAGCAAACAAAAATCGGCGACATCAAGCCGCTTTTTCCACGAATCGACAAAACGAAAACAATGGCTGAAATAGAAAAAACAAACGAACACACAGGCACGCACGCGACGGAAGCAGACGCCGTCGCAGGCGCTTCCATCACCGAAGAAACCAAGCCGCAACCGCCGATGCACGGCGCAACCGAAGCCGACGCCGTTCCCGCAAGCGACGCGCAAACTTCAGGCAGCCCGCAGCAGAGCAGTGCAGCGGTGGCGACTGCGGCTGCAAAAGATGATGATAACCTTGCGAACTTCATCGCTATCGAAGACTTCGCCAAAGTCGAGTTGCGCGTCGGCGAAATTTTAACCGCCGAGCGCGTGCCGAAATCCGATAAGCTTTTGCGCTTCACAATCGACATCGGCGAAGCACAGCCGCGACAAGTGCTTGCTGGCATCGCGGAATATTACGAACCGGAAAAAATGATCGGGCGCAAGGTCGTCGTCGTCGCTAATCTCAAGCCGCGCAAGCTTCGCGGATTTGAATCGCAGGGCATGGTCGTCGCCGCATCCTACGGCGAAGAAGGCCACCCCGTCATCGCCACCTTCACGGAAGATGTGCCGAACGGCGCGCGCTTGAAGTAATGGCGAATTCGCACGCGGAAGCCGACTTGCAAAACACTCCGAAACGCCTGCCCGATGCTTTTCGTTGCGTTGATTCTCACGCGCACATCAGCGGTGAGGAATACGACGCGGATCGCAATGAAGTAATCAAAAGGGCGCGGGCGGCGGGCGTCCGCGCAATCTTAAACATCGGATCGGGAGAGCCTGCGAGCGGAGTGTTCGAGCGCGCGATTGAAGTCGCTGAAGCTTATGAAAATGTTTATGCGGCCGTCGGCGTGCATCCGCACGATGCGCTTTTGTTTGATGAAGGCGTCGCCACGCAACTCAAACAACTGCTAGGCGAAAGTTCGCGCGTCGTTGCGCTGGGCGAAATCGGATTGGATTATCACTACGATCATTCACCGCGTGAAGTGCAGCGCAAAGTATTTGCCCGGCAGTTACACATCGCGCGCGAATTGGCTTTGCCCGTTATCATTCATTCGCGCGAAGCGGATACGGAGACGATTGAAATTCTGCGCGCGGAATGGCAGGGCAGCGGGCGCGGCGGCGTGATGCACTGCTTCGGCGGAGGCGCGCGAATGGCGGAAAACGCTTTGCAACTCGGAATGATGATCTCATTTGCGGGAAACCTTACTTTCAAGAACGCGGAAAGTCTGCGCGATGCAGCGCGACACATTCCGCTCGAACGATTGCTCATCGAAACCGATTGCCCTTACCTGACGCCCGTGCCGTTTCGCGGCAAACGCAATGAGCCCGCGCGCGTTGTGGAAGTCGCGCGCCAATTAGCGCAACTTAAAAATCTACCCGTCGAAGAAATCGGGCGCATTACTACCAATAACTTTTCGCATCTATTTGGAATATCCATTATGGACAACGATGAGAGCTTGAAAGCGGCGAACGGAACAGTATCTTAAGGCTTCGAGGCGGAAACGCTTTTGCCGCGCCCGCGTTTGATGTTATTCTCGCCCGTTGTTTGTAGTGGTTTATTTTCGCATTCTGGAATTCAAGATTTATACAGTCAGCGCAAAAGGATTGATAACGAAAATCAATCATTGTTCTATTCTATTGTTCTATGGCACAACAAAATTCATTCGACATTGTTTCGGAGATTGATCGCGCGGAGATTACCAACGCCATCAATCAAACGACCAAAGAAATCGGGCAGCGCTTTGATTTCAAAAACAGCAAGGCAAGCGTTACGCTCGAAGAAAAAGAGCTTGTGCTGGCTGCCGAAGACGAAACTCGCCTGCGCAACATGAACGACATACTGCAACAAAAACTTGTCCGGCGCGGCGTGCCGCTCAAGGGCTTGACGTATGGCACAATCGAGGCAGCGGCGGGCGCAACCGTGCGTCAACACGTCGAGTTGCAGCAAGGAATTCCGCAGGAGAAGGCCAAAGAAATCGTGCGCTTTATCAAGGACTCGAAGGCGAAGGTTCAGGCGGCGATTCAGGGCGATGTGGTGCGCATCACAGGCAAAGACCGCGATACTTTGCAGGACGTGATCGGCAAACTCAAAGCCAAAGATTTCGGCATCGATATGCAGTTTACAAATTATCGCTCGAACTGAAAGAGAGACGTTGGATGGTGGATTTCAGATGATAGTAGAAGGCCGTCGCTTTTACTATTATCTAACATCCGGCATCTGACATCCGGCATCTGATTCTTATGTCAATGATTGGCAATCTCGCCGCGCTCAAAGAATATCAGGCTTCTGCGCACGAAATCTTCAGCCTTGTCGCGGACGAGTTGGTGTTGGTCGAAGCGGAGTTTGAACTTCGCGCGCATTCCAACATCGGAGTGATCGCGAGCATCAACGATTACCTGCGCGCGTCGGGCGGCAAGCGCGTGCGTCCGGCGCTCACGCTGCTTTCGGTTTACGCTGCTGGCGGCGACGCCAAGCAATACAATTCCATACGCATGGCCGCCGTGATGGAACTGCTTCACACGGCGACGCTCGTTCACGACGACATCATTGACAACGCGGAGACGCGCCGCAATCAAGTGTCCGTTAATTCGCGCTTCGGCAATCAAACCGCCGTGCTGATCGGCGACTGGCTTTATATGTCTGCGTTTGAAACGAGTCTCGCCGAGCGTTCCTTACCGATACTAGACATTCTCACAAGCGTCACGCGCAAGATGACCGAAGGCGAATTGTTGCAGTTGACTTTGCTTGGCCGCGTAGACATCACAGAGAATCAATATTTCGACGTGCTGCAACGCAAGACCGCTTATCTCTTTAGCGCGTGTTGCGAGATCGGCGCGATTCTCGGCCATGCGGATGCCCGGACTCAAACTGCGATGCGCGATTACGGAATGCACCTCGGCACGGCGTTTCAATTAATAGACGATCTGCTGGACTTTACTTCGAGCGGCGAAGAACTCGGTAAGGCAGCGGGCGTCGATCTTTTGGAAGGCAAGTTGACGCTTCCACTAATTTATTTGCTTCAGCAGGATTCAACGCTTCGCGCGGCTGTGCAAACGGTGATACGCGACGGCGATTACCGTGCGATGCCGCGCGAAGTTCTACTCGATGCAGTCGAACAAAGCGGCGCACTCCAACGTGCAAGAGCGCGTGCCGTTCAATGCGCCGAAAGCGCGCGCGCGTGCATCGATTCGCTGCCGCGTTCCGTTTATTCCGACGCTCTTAAAATGCTTCCGACTTACATTGTCGAACGCGACCACTGAGATTTCTATGCCGAACGAAAACCTTATCTCAACGCTCGAACAAAGCTTGCGCCAGACACGCGCGACACGCGCGCGGCTCGCCGGACGCCTTGCCGAAATCGAAGCCGAAGCGGAAACTTTGCGCTCGGAATTGTCAGAGATGGATGCGCTCGCCAATCAAACGGAAGGCTCCATTTACCGTTTGCTCTCATCGGTCTTGAGCGGCAGTAGTAGCGGCGGCGCATCAAACAATCAGCAGGGCAATATTACAACGCCGACGGATGCAGAGTTGGAGGCGGCGCTCCGGCAGGATGCTGTGAAGAATAATCTTGCGGCACACAGCCACCAATCGCGTGTTGCACCTATCGCACATAATAACCCGGCTATCGCACACACAATTCCCGCAGTGCGCAACGATACGGAAGTTAAAAGTGATCGTTTCTACGACCGCACGATTCCGCAGGCGACAACCTTGCTGCTCAGGGAAGCAAATGAGCCTTTGCACGTCAACGAAATTTATAATCGCTTGCTCGAAGGCGGCTTCAATTTCACAGGCCACAATCCCACCATCAGCATCGCAGTCTCGCTTAACCGCAACAGCCGCTTTCGCAAAGTCGCGCCCGGCACTTTCGATCTGGTGATGCGCGACGCATCGCAGGCCGTCTAAACGCTCGGCGATCCTTAAACTTAAATTCTCGACTCGAACGAATCAGCACTGAAAGCCGACATCGTTCATAAACGCCCGATGCTTCGATGAAAACTCAGGAAGCAAAAGCTTTTCATCACGCAAACAGCAGCGGCGAAACACTTGCGCCGCAGCCTCTGGTGCGCGGTCTCGGATTGCTCGATGCGACAATGATCGTCGTCGGGTCGATGATCGGCAGCGGCATCTTTATCGTTTCGGCTGAATCCGCGCGGCTTGTGGGCGCGCCCGGCTGGTTGCTCGTCGCGTGGGCGCTTGCGGGCGTGCTGACGATCACAGGCGCTTTGTGTTGCGCGGAGTTGGCGGGCATGTTGCCGCAGGCAGGCGGGCAGTATGTGTATCTGCGCGAAGCTTACGGCCCGGCGACGGGTTTCCTATTCGGCTGGGCGCTGCTGCTCGTTATTCAAACCGGAACCATCGCGGCAGTCGCCATCGCCTTCGCTAATTTCGCGGGCGTGCTGACGGATCAAATCAACGCCACGAACTTCATCGTCGCGCCCGTCATCTTTGGCCGCTACGCGGTGAGTTTTTCGACGCAGCAACTCGTCGCCATCGTCGTTATTCTTTTCCTGACTTTTACGAATACGCTCGGTTTGAAACTCGGCAAGCTGGTGCAGAACTTTTTTACGGTGGCTAAGACGCTGGCACTCTTCGGATTGATTGTCGCAGGGCTTGCGCTCGGATGGAATACTGCGAGCGCGGCGTACACTTCTTCGTGGTGGAATCCAACGCTTAACAATTGGAATGCGGCGAGCGCGCAGCCGGGACTCGCGGCGACGGGCGCGCTCGCGCTCGTGATGCTGTTAGGGCGCGCGATGACCGGGCCGCTCTTTGCGCAATCGGCGTGGAATAACGTTTCGTTTGCGGGCGGAGAAGTGAAATCGCCGGGACGCAATCTGCCGCGCGCCTTGCTTGCGGGTTGTATTATCGTCGTCGCGTTGTATCTGCTTGCCAATCTCGCTTATGTTGTCACGCTGCCGCTCGCGGGCATTCAAAACGCCGCGCAGAATCGCGTCGGCACGGCGCTGATGCAAAAGGTTTTCGGCGCGCCCGGCGCGATCCTGATGGCGGTGCTCATCATGGTTTCAACCTTCGGCTGCAACAACGGTTTGATTCTTTCGGGAGCGAGGGTTTATTACGCGATGGCGCGAGACGGCTTGTTCTTTCAGCGCATCGGGACAGTCAACAGCGCGCATGTTCCGGCAATGGCGCTTGCGGCGCAGGGCGTGTGGGCGTCCTTGCTTGTGCTGCCGCGCACGGTGACGTTCGATCCGGCGACGAAGGCTGCGACGTTCGGCAATGTCTACACGCAGCTTCTCGAATACATCATTTCCGCAGACCTGGTTTTTTACGCGTTGATGGCGGGCGCAGTGATCGTGATGCGCCGCAAAGCGCCGGGCATGGAGCGCCCGTTTCGCACGCCGGGCTATCCGCTCGTTCCCTTAATCTACATTGTGCTCGCGCTGCTTTTAATTTTCGATCTAGCGTATCTCTCGCCGGAAACTTCGCGCGCCGGTTATCTGCTCGTGCTTTCCGGCATTCCCGTTTATCTGATCTGGCGTAGCCGCGCACGCACCGCACAAAATGCACATGCCGACATCGAAGAAAAGAGTTGAGCCGCCTTCCGCTGTCCGCGTCGGCGTGGATACGGGCGGCACGTTCACGGATTTTGTGTACGAAGCAAGCGGGCGTCTGCGTATCTTCAAACTCGCTTCAACGCCCGCCGATCCGTCGCGCGCCATTCTCGAAGGCCTCGAACGCATCGCGCGGGAAACCGACGCCTCGCTCCGGGAGATAGAAGTAATTCACGGCACGACTGTCGGCACAAACGCCTTGCTGCAAAGACGCGGCGCGCGCACTGCGCTCGTCACCACCGCCGGACTCGAAGACGTGCTCGCCATCGGGCGACAGGCGCGCCCCAGTCTTTATAATTGGAACGTCGTGCGTCCCGCGCCGCTTGTGCCTTCGGAACTACGATTCGGCGTGCGCGAGCGAATCGGCGCGGACGGAAGCGTCGTTGAAAAATTGGAAGAACAAGAGTGGGCGCGGCTCGTCAAGAAGCTCAAACAGGCGCGCGTTGAATCAATTGCCGTCTGCACTCTTTTTTCGTTCCTCGATCCGGCACACGAACAACGAATCGCACGCGCGCTTGCGGTGCTCGGTGTGCCGCTTTCCGTTTCACACGAAATTCTTCCCGAATACAGAGAGTACGAGCGGGCTTCGACCATCGTCGTCAACGCATATTTGCAGCCATTGATGAGCGCGTATCTGAATCGGTTGAGCGAGCGCGCGGCGGGACTGCGCGTCATGCAGTCTTCGGGCGGAAGCATCTCCGCGTCGGTTGCCGCGCGCGAGCCTGTGCGGACGATTTTATCGGGGCCTGCGGGCGGCGTCATCGGAGCTTTGCGCGCGGCGGAAAAAGCTGGAGCGAGCGACATCATCACGTTCGACATGGGCGGCACTTCGACGGATGTCGCGCTGTGCGCAAAAGGCAGCGTGCGTATGACGAACGAAGCGTCTGTGAACAATTCGCCGATTGCCGTGTCATCAATCGATATGCAGACGGTGGGCGCGGGCGGCGGTTCCATCGCGCGCGTGGATGTGGGCGGCGGCTTGCGCGTAGGGCCTGAATCGGCGGGCGCTGATCCCGGCCCTGCCTGCTATGGACAGGGGTTTTTGCCGACTGTGACGGACGCGAATCTTGTGCTGGGACGCTTCGGCGAGACGCAGCTTTTAGGCGGCAGCTTCGCGCTCGATGCCGAAAGATCAAACAAAGCTTTAACGTCGCTCGCGGAAGAGATGAGCGATTCTTCAGGGCAAAACGTGTCGGCGATTGACGCGGCGCTCGGCGTGGTGCGCGTCGTCAACATCGGTATGGAGCGAGCCTTGCGCGCCGTTTCAATCGAACGCGGTTTTGATCCGCGTTCGTTTACGCTTGTTTCTTTCGGCGGCGCGGGCGGACTGCACGCCGTCGAACTGGCGCGAGCCTTGCGCGTGCCGCGCGTGCTTGTGCCTTTGAGACCCGGTGCGTTGTCTGCGCTCGGCGCGCTCGCGTCCGATGTGGTGCGAGACACGAACCGAACGGTGATGCTCAATGCTGCGAAAGATGATGCCGCGAAAATTGCGCGCGTCTTTCGTGAAATGAAATCCGATGCGCGCGAAGCGTTGCGTGCGGAAGGCTTTGCTGATACGGCACAGCGATTTGAAACGAAAGTCAGCCTTCGTTATCGAGGGCAATCGTTCGAGTTGGAACTTGAGTGGCAGCCTAAAGTTAATCTTACAGATGCTTTTCATCTTGCGCACGAGCAGCGTTACGGTTACGCACTAAAAGAAAACAACGTGGAGATTGTCAGCGCGCGCGTGCGCGGCATCGGCCTTGTCGCAAAGTTGAAAAGGGAAACCGCGACGCCGCATCGAGCAAAGGATAAAGCGGGCGGCAAACTTGCGACGCCGCACGGGACATCCGCTGTTTACTTTACGAAGAAACAAACACCAGTCGCCGTTTACAGGCGCGAAGAATTACCGCGCGGCGTGCGTTTGCGCGTGCCGTGCGTTGTCACGGAGTATTCTTCAACGACGCTTGTGCCGCCGGACTCGCGCGCGTCTTTGGATGCGGAAGGAAACTTGATAATCGAACATGACGCGACGCAAAAAAAACGAGCCGAGAAATTTTGACCCGACGACGCTGGAAATTTATCGCGCGCTGTACACATCCGTTGCCGAAGAAATGGGCATCGCGCTCCGGCGCACAGCCTTTTCGCCGAACATCAAAGAGCGTCGCGATTATTCGTGCGCTGTGTTTGACGGTGCGGGACGCGTCATCGCGCAAGGCGATCACATGCCAGTGCATTTAGGCTCTATGCCGATGGCTGTGCGCGCCGCGCTCGACAAAATAGATTTTGCGCCGGGCGATGTCGTCGCACTTAATGACCCGTTCGCGGGCGGCACACATTTGCCGGATGTCACACTTATCAGCGGCGTTTATCTGCCGGGAAAAAAATCGGCTAAAAAGAAACGTGGCACAAAGCTGCGTGACACGAACTTTAGCCGTCCGCTTTTTTACGTCGCCAATCGCGCGCATCACGCGGACATCGGCGGTGCGACTCCGGGTTCGATGGGAATGGGACGGGATGTGTACGGCGAAGGCGTGCGTATTCCCGCGCTGCGGCTTGTGCGCGGCGGCGAAATCAATTCGGAAGTGTTTGAATTGTTAATGGCAAACGTGCGCGCCGCGCATGAGCGTCAGGCGGACTTTGAAGCGCAACTGGGATCGCTGAAAACAGGCGCGGTCAGGCTGCTTGAAATCTGCGAGCGCTCCGGCACAAAAGAGGCGCTTGAGTATTCCGCGCACTTGATTGATTACGCCGCGCGTTTGATGCGCCGCACCATCAGTGACGTTCCAGACGGCGTTTACGAAGCCGAAGACGCGCTCGACGACGACGGCGTAACATCGGATGAAGTCAAGATTCGCGTTCGCGTGAGCATCGCGGGTGAACTTGCGACGGTGGATTTTACAGGCAGCGCCGCGCAGGTCGCAGGGCCTGTCAATGCCGTCGAAGCGATTACAGTTTCCGCCGTCTGGTATGTGTTTCGCTGCTTGATCGGCGCAGATGATATTCCGGCGAGCGCAGGATTAATGGAGCCAATCGAAGTTATCGCGCCGCCGTGTACAATCGTCAATGCGCTGCATCCCTCGCCGGTTGCGGGCGGCAACGTCGAAACATCGCAACGCATCGTTGACGTGTTGCTCAAAGCCTTATCGCTCGCATTGCCCGAAAAAATTCCCGCCGCGAGTCAGGGTACGATGAACAACTTAACGATTGGCGGCATTGATCCGCGCAGCGGTGAAGAGTTTGCCTATTACGAAACCATTGCGGGCGGCATGGGCGCGCGTCACGGGTTGGACGGCTTGAGCGGCGTTCACACGCACATGACCAACAGCTTGAACACGCCCATCGAAGCGCTCGAATTTGCATATCCTCTGCGCGTGCGCGCATATCACCTGCGACAGGATTCCGGCGGCAAAGGAAATTCCGCGCGCGGCGGGGACGGCCTCGTGCGCGAAATAGAAACGCTTGTACACGCACGCGTCTCGCTGCTCGCCGACAGACGTATGCGCGCGCCTTACGGTCTTTCGGAAGGCATGGACGGTGAAGCGGGACAAGACTTTATCGTGAAAAACAAACAGACGCGCCGCATTCACTCGAAAGGCTCTTGGGAATTGCAGGCAGGTGAACGCATACGCATACTGACGCCGGGCGGCGGCGGGCGCGGTTAATAAAAACTTGTTACAAAGGATCAATTGATATTATGCGCGCGATGATTCTGGCTGCCGGTTACGGCACGCGTTTATGGCCTTTGACGCTTGATCGCACCAAGCCCGCGATTCCTTTTATGAACAAGCCGCTGGTCGGCTATGTCGCCGAATATCTCGCGCAATACGATTGCCGCGAAGTGCTCGTTAATTTGCATCACCAACCAAAATCCGTCCGCGCGGCGCTCGGCGACGGCACACGTTTCGGCGTTCACTTAAACTACGTCGAAGAACCCGAAATACTCGGCACCAGCGGAGCCTTAGACAATGCCAGACACTTGCTCGAAGCGGATACTTTCGTCGTCATCAACGGCAAGATTATCACCGACATAAATCTCGCCGAAGCGCTTGCAACGCATCGCCGCACGGGAGCACTCGCCACGCTCGTCTTGCAACGAAACCCTCAACGCGAACGCTTTAGCATCGTCAACACGCAAAACAACCTCGTCACAGGCTTCGGCGGAATGCCCGCCGCACAAGCGTCCGATAACGACAGCGAACATTTGTTCGCTCCGAATAAAACGAGCAATGCTGCGGCTTCCGGCGGTGTTGCCGTTCCTGATATATTCACAGATGATGCGCCGTTGATGTTCACAGGCATACAAATACTTGAGCCGCGTATTTTCGAGTACATTCCGCGCAAAGTGTTTTCGCATTCGACGACGGATGTTTACCCGCAGGCCATTGCGCGTGGCGAAACAATTGCCGCGCATGTTGCCGAAGGCATGTGGTATGAGCTTTCGACCATCGAGCGCTATCTTGAAATCAGTCTTGCGCTGCTGCGGCAAAAGGGAAGTGACCGAATCATCGGAAGGAATTCGACCATCTCCGAAGAGGCTACTGTGCGTGATGCAGTGCTGTGGGAAAACGTGCATGTCGAAGCGGGAGCGTGTGTGCGCCGCGTTGTGCTGGCGGACGGCGTGCGAGTTCCGGCTGGAGAAACGATTGAGAATGCGGCGGTCGTGCGCGCCGAATTAGTTCGCGGCATAACGCCTCCAGCGAAGGCTCTGAAGGGCGAAGTGCGCGGCGATAACTTTGTTGTGCCGCTGCCGTGGTGATACACTCTCCCGAAATTAAATACGGCAAACGGCGGGACACTGCATCGCAATTCGTCCCGCCGCTGCGTAAATAATGGACGCTTCAATAAATTGATTATCACATGAGTCAGGCTTCGCAAATTACTTCAAACGCGCTTGCTTTGTCGGCGCATGAGCGGCTCGCGGCGTATGTTTTGCCGAATAAAACAAAGTCGGGAAAAATTGTCGCGCTGACGCCGGATGCCTCTACACGCGAGTATTTTCGGCTGCCATGGAAACGCGGCACGGCCATCGCCGCCGTTTACCCGGAAGCCTTCGATCCTGAGATTCACCCGTTCCTCGACATTACCAAATTATTTACAGAAGCCGCATTGCCTGTGCCGGAAATCTACGCGGTGGACGGCGCAAGCGGCATTATCGTGCAGGAAGATTTAGGCGACAGGCAATTGCGCGCGGTCTATGAATCTGCGTCGGAAGATGAATACGAAACACGGCAGGAACAGGCGATTGGCTTAATCGCAAAAATTCAAGCGGCAACGAAGCTCGCATACGAACGCCATTCTATTAGCAGCCATCTGGCCTTCGATGATGCAAAGCTCAGTTGGGAATTAAATTTTTTCTTCGAGCATTTCTTTCAGAGCCTGCGCCAAGAAACTTTATCGCACGCCGAAGCCGCCGAACTAAAAGCGGAGCTAAACGACATCGCCGCCGAACTTTCCGCCCGCCCGCGCGTGCTTTGCCACCGCGATTACCACACGTCGAATCTGATGATCGACAAAAGCAACAAGCTGCGCATCGTTGATTATCAGGACGCGCGCATGGGGCCTGCGAGTTACGATCTGGTGTCGCTGGTGCTCGACCGCCAACTCGCGCCGCCTTCGCTTGCGGAGGTGCGCGCCCAAAGGCTTTTCTTTCTCGAAGAAAGACGCCGTGAAGGACTCGATGCGCTTGACCCTGACGACTTCGCGCGGGAGTTTCGCTTGATGACGATTCAGCGCGGTCTGAAGGCTGTCGGCACGTTCTCATATCAGACTGCCGTTCGCGGGCGAGGCGAATTTTATGCGCAGTATATACGCCCGACGCTTCTAATCGTATTGCAGTCCGCCGAATGGCTTGATCGTTTTCCGGCGCTGCGCGGTGCAATCAGTTCGCGCCTCGATGATCTTCCGTATAATTAATCGCGCATCCTGTACAATATCTAAAGAGAGCTGGTGACGGGATTATTCTTCAACGAGCATCTTTCTTTATTACAATCATTACGCTATAAAATCAGAGCAAATTCAGAAAGCTTGGAAGCTTAACGAACGATGAGCCAAGTTTATATCAATCAATTATCACAACACGTCGGCGAAGAAGTAACGCTCAAAGGCTGGCTTTACAATCTGCGTTCAAGCGGCAAACTTCTTTTCCCGCAACTGCGCGACGGCACAGGCATAGTGCAGTGCGTTGTGCTCAAAAAAACAATCGCGCCCGAAATCTGGGACGCGCTTAAAAGTCTCGGACAGGAATCATCACTCATCGTGCGCGGCACTGTGCGCGCAGACGAACGCGCGCCGGGCGGTTATGAAATCGATGTCGTGGATGCCGGGGTCATGCAATCGGCGCACGATTATCCGATCACGCCGAAAGAGCACGGCACAGAATTTTTGATGGATCATCGCCACTTGTGGATACGCTCGCGCCGCCAGCACGCCATACTCAAAGTGCGCCACACGATCATCAAAGCCGTCCGCAATTTTTTAGACAACGAAGACTTTACGCTTTGCGACGCGCCCGTTTTCACGCCTGCCGCCTGCGAAGGCACGACGACGCTTTTTGAAGTCGATTACTTCAACGACGAAAAAGCTTATCTCACGCAGTCCGGTCAACTCTACAACGAAGCGTGTGCCGCCGCCTTCGGCAAAGTCTATTGTTTCGGCCCGACGTTTCGCGCCGAAAAATCCAAAACGCGCCGTCACCTGACGGAATTCTGGATGGTCGAACCCGAAATAGCCTACGCGACGCTCGACGACGTGATGAACTTATGCGAGCGCTTTCTTTCATACATCGCCGCGCGTGTGCTCGACGAACGCAAAGAAGAATTGAAAGTTTTAGAGCGCGACACGGCGAAATTAGAATCCGTCGTGCCGCCCTTCCCGCGCCTGCAATACGACGATGCCGTACAGCTTTTACAGGAAGGCCACGCGCGCGGCGAAATCGAAACGCGCTTCGAGTGGGGCGGTGATTTCGGCGCGCCGGACGAAAGCTTTCTTTCCCTTCGATATGACAAGCCCTTGATGGTGCATCGCTATCCGGCGGCGGTTAAAGCCTTTTATATGGCGCACGACGCGGAAAGGCCGGAACTCGCCCTCGGCGTGGACGTGCTCGCGCCCGAAGGCTACGGCGAAATAATCGGCGGCGGCGAACGCGCGACATCCCTTGATTTCCTGCGCGAGCAAATCGCGCTGCATAAATTGCCCGAAGAATCCTTCGATTGGTATCTGGACTTGCGGCGCTACGGCAGCACGCCGCACGCTGGCTTCGGCATGGGCATCGAACGCTGCACAGCATGGATGTGCGGCATCGAACACGTGCGCGAAACCATTCCATTTCCGCGAATGCTATACCGCCTTAAACCTTAGGAGAAAAAGTTGTGAGTACGGCAATTGAAACGATGCTGGTTTCTACACAGGATGTTTGCGGCGGACGCTTGCGCATTGACGGCACACGCATTACGGTTCAACAAATTGTTGTTCTATACAAGCAAGGTTATAGTCCTGAAGAGATTGCAGACGAGTACGGGCATTTGACGCTTGCTCAAATCTATACTGCGTTGGCCTATTACCATACCAACAAAGCCGGGATTGAAAAGGAATTGGTGGCAGAAGAAGCTGAAGCGACACGTCTCTTACAAGAACATCGGCAATCATTGCCCCGGCGCTGATGCGGATTCGTTTGTACATAGACGAAGATGCGATGTTCCGCGCTCTTGTTCAGGGCTTGCGCGCACGTGATGTCGATGTCAGCACTGTGCTCGAAGCAAGCATGTTAGGACAGTCAGATGAAGCGCAACTGGATTGGGCGAACTTGCATGATCGTGTTATCTACACATTCAACGTCGCCGATTTCTGTCGTCTTCATAAAGAGTATGCTGCCCTTGGCAGGCCGCACGCGGGTATCATCGTCGTTCATCGGAGACGTTACTCCGTAGGCGAACAGATACGATGGCTCTGCACGCTTGTTAAATCTAAAGCGGCGGAAGAGATGAGAAATAATCTGGAATTTCTTTCTGAAACGTAACCGCGTGTATATACGGCATCGAACACGTGCGCGAAACCATTCTATTCCCGCGTATGTTGTATTGCCTCAAACCATAAATTGACATTATGAGGAACACGCTGCTTATTGTTCTTATTTTAATTTTTCTATCGAGTTGCGCGAGCAGTACAAATTTAGATAAGGCTGCTCAGCAAAACTTATCAACGAATAGAGTTTCTGAAAGCGAAAATGCGACAAGAATTTTATCTAAAGAATCAGTCGAAGTAGACGCGGAAAAACTAAAGGAGCAGGGGAGACAAGAAGAAATTCCGGCAGCTTTCAAAAAGATTGACTTCAAAAATTTTACCTACCCAAGCTTCCATTTGGAAAGAAGGGTTAAGCTTAAAAATGGCGAAGCCGAAAGCGAGAAAGATAGATGGAGTGCCAGCTTTGGAGCAGTTAAATATGTTGATCTAACAAATGATGGCAAAGAAGATGCTATTGTTGAATTGTCGGAAACTTCAGTTGGCGTTTCTTCTTCTACATCAATTTCATATTACATTTATACGATCCGCAACGCGAAACCGCTTTTGCTGTGGAAATTCCAAACAGGAAGCGAGTCGGACTGCGGGCATAAACAAATTCAAATAAACGGTAAGAAAATAATTCTCGAAGTTTTCGGCACTTGCTCTCTTAAAAAAATGAGCAGCGAAAGTTATAGCGGTGATATGGAAGCGACCAAATTCACTAGATTTATTTTCGGATGGAACGGTAAAAAGTTTGTTCAGGAAAAGCGTGAGGTTTTTCCGTATCCCGAAAAAGATGTCTACAAATATCTTTACAAACACACCTTGAGAAAAGATGAGTAACGAAACGAAAGAAAGAATTGTGACGATCTTCGGCGGCTCGCGTTGCGATGAAAGCTGCTCGGAGTATGGAGACGCGCGCCGCGTCGGACAGTTACTCGCCGAAGCGGGTTACACGATCTGCACGGGCGGTTATCTGGGCGTGATGGAGGCGGCGAGTCGCGGCGCGCGCGAGCGTGGCGGGCGCGTGCTGGGCATTGTGATGAATCAATTCAAGGCCGAACCGAATCGCTTTCTCACAGACAAAGTTGCGACCGCGCATTTTTATGAAAGATTGCAGCAGTTGATTACGCGCTCCGTCGGGTTCATCGCGCTGCGCGGCGGGATGGGCACTGTGACGGAGATTTCGCTTGTCTGGAACAAACTGCAAACAGGCGTTATCGAACGTCGCCCGCTCGTCTTGCTGGGCGATTGCTGGCCGCCTGTGGTCGAAGCGTGGCGCAAAAATCTGGTGGTCAGTGATAGAGATGTCTCTGTGCTCGATTTTGCCGCCACGCCGGAGCAAGCCGTCGCGCTTATCAATGAAAAATCGCAACACGTGACCGTTTAAGTTGCGGCATACGACAATGCGTATTTATCGTGATGGGCAGATTCATTCCCGCTTTTAATCAATCGTAATTCGTGAACCTCCTGAGCTACAAATGAAAGTAGATGCCGACAACATTGAGCCGCAAGTGTCTTCGCAGGCAAGCGTGTTGCCGGGCGCGGGCAAGCGCATCAGTATTTTAGGAGTGCCGCTCGCCTTCGGCGCAGAACTCGCCGGTGTAGACCTCGGCCCGGCGGCGCTGCGCGTCGCGCGGCTCAATAAAAGGATCGCGGGTCTCGGCTATGAAGTGCGTGATGTAGGCGACATGCGCGTGCCGCGTTCAATCGAACCGGATGAATCAACGCGCAGCGCCAAGCATCTACGCGAGATTGCCGAAGCCTGCGAAACGCTCGCCGCCGAAGTTAAGAAAATCTTAAGCGACAACGAACTTCCCATCGTGCTCGGCGGAGACCATTCGATTGCCGCCGGTTCGATTTCCGGCGCGGCCTCCTTTTACCGCGAACGCAATCAAGCAATCGGATTAATCTGGGTTGACGCGCACGCAGACATGAACACGCCGGAGACAACCGTTTCCGGCAATGTTCACGGAATGCCGCTGGCCGCGCTGCTCGGTTTCGGCGCGAAGGAATTAACGCACGTTGCGGGTTTCGCTCCGAAACTCGATCCGCGATTTTGCGCGCATGTTGGCGCGCGCGATCTCGATCCGCCGGAACGAGAACTGATCCGCCGCCTCGGTCTGCGCTTCTTCACGATGCGGGAAATAGACGAGCGCGGCATCAGCATTTGCATGGACGAGGCGATTGCCATTGCCTCGAAAGCTCCCGCCGGATACTGCGTGACTTGGGATGTAGACGCGCTCGATCCGGGCGACGCGCCCGGCAGCGGCACAGTCGTGCGCGGCGGCTTAACTTATCGCGAGGCGCATCTCGCGCTTGAAAAAATCGCGGAAGCGGGCGGCATGCGCTTGCTGGAAATGGTCGAAATCAACACTGCGCTTGACCATAACAATCGCACGGCGGAACTCGGCGTGGAACTGATTTTATCTGCGCTCGGCAAAACGATTTTATAGAACGAAATAAAATAGACGAAAAGATTGCGGAGAAACTTGCGTGGCGAAAAAAATGCGTGTGGCAGTAATTTTCGGCGGGCGTTCGGGCGAACACGAAGTCTCCCTGCGCTCTGCACAGGCTGTGATAGAGGCGTGCGATCCAAAGCGCTATGAAGTAATCCCGATTGCCATAGACAAAAATGGCGTATGGCTTAGCCCACATGATTCAGCAAAATTACTACCCGCCGCCACGCGTCTGATAACGAAAGATAATCAAGTGAGTAGTGACCAATACTCACACTCAGAGCCTTTCGTATGGGAAAGCGTCTTCGCCGCAAAAGCAAATGATAAAGCTGCTGCTGTACCAAAAGCTTTTGATGTGGTATTTCCGGTGCTTCACGGAACCTACGGCGAGGACGGAACGATTCAGGGGCTTTTGGAAATGGCGAACATGCCTTATGTTGGTTGCGGCGTGCTTGCCTCTTCCTGCGGAATGGACAAAGTCACAATGAAGGCTTTGTTTCGCGATGCTGGACTGCCCGTCTGCAAGTATACTTGGTTTCTACGCAACGACTGGGAAGAGAATCAAGCAGTTATCCTGCGTCGCATTGCGCGCGAAATCGGTTTTCCTTGTTTTGTGAAGCCCGCCAATCTAGGCTCGTCCGTCGGCATCTCGAAAGCGACAAATCGGCGCACGCTTGAAAGTGCGATAACGCTCGCCGCGCGCTACGACCGTAAAATAATTGTTGAAGAAGGTTTAGATGTGCGAGAAATCGAATGCGCTGTGATCGGCAACGATCAGCCGCAAGCGAGTTTGCCCGGCGAGTATGTAGTGCTGGACAAACAAGCGGCTTTTCTTGATTATACGGAAAAATACTCCGGCACAGGCCACGTGGAATTTATCGTGCCTGCGAAATTATCGAAGGCAGCTACGGCACGCGTGCAGCGTATGGCTGTACAGGTATTTCAAGCTGTTGATGGCGCAGGTCTCGCGCGTGTGGACTTCTTTGTTCGCAGGGACACAAACGAACTGCTTGTTAATGAATTAAACACGCTGCCGGGACTCACGGATGTTTCCGGCTTTCCGAAGATGTGGAAGCCTTCCGGCCTCGAATTCCCGCAGGTAATTGAGAGACTTATCGAACTCGCGCTCGAACGCCAACGCGAAAAAGCACGCAACGTAACCAGCCTCGAAAGCTCACAATCAAATTAAGATTTCGATGCATTAGGATTTTGGCGCGCGATAGCCTTTGCGCGTGCGTATGCTTGCGTCCGGCGGGCGCGAGACAGTGACCTCTATGCTGCGCCAGCGCCCGTCGCGCAGGCGGTTGGTGGATTGATAAGCAATTGTATATTGATTGTTGAGTTCCTCGACGATTTGAGCAAAAGCCGCGCGCATTGTCGTTCCGCCCGGAGTCGCAATATAACGCCCGCCGCTTTTAACCGCCAGTTCGCGTAGCACGCCGCTGCCGCTCGCCGCCTGCGCACGCGCCGCCGGATTATTTGTATCAGACATATCGACAGTATACACAGTCGCTCCGACAGCGAGCGCACGCTCCAGCGCTTTACTTTTCGAGGCGGAACTTTGCGTATCCGCTCCGTCCGATAAAATGATGATGGCACGGCGCTTTTCCGGACGCGCGGCCAGATCGTTTGCCGCGCGCATGACTGCATCATTCAATACCGTCATACCTTTGGCGCGCAATCCGTAGGCGATAGGAGCGAGGTCTCTGCTCTGCGAAAAATCCTGAATCTGCTTGATCTTGGAATCGAATTTGTAAACGGCGGCCACGTCGTCCGTGCGCAAGCCGTCCAGAAAAGTGATCGCCGCCGCGCGCGCAATCGACAATCTTTCTTCCATACTGCCGGACGTATCTAAAAGCACTACGGCGGCGAAGGGCGTTTCTTCGATGCTAAAAGTCGAGATCGTCTGCTTGTTTCCGTCTTCGCGCAGTTCAAAATCCGCGCGGCGAAGATGATGCAAATACTCTCCCTTAGAATTAACGACCGTCGCATTTAACACAATCAAATCCGTATTGACACGCACCACATCCTCATCGTCACCCTGCGGCTGTTGTTTACCGGCGAAGAAGGGAACCGAAACGCAGCACACCAGCGCAATCGCGGCAAAGCATGTGAAGGCGTGGCATGGTGTTGATTGAAAGCGAGTCATAAGCTGGCGTCGCATACTTTTCTGTTTCAACGAATTGCTGTGCGCAGATAGCGAAGAAGTTGCAATAATTCGTTTGAGCGCTCGATCACTGCGGCAGAGACAACCATACGCGGCGTTTTCTCGACGCCGGTTTTCAGCGCACCGGACGCTTCAGTTAAACGTGAGAGCGCTGCCGGAAGATCGCGTGGCGAGTCATTATCATTCGCGTCGCCGTTGGAGCCACCCGCTGCGCTGCGTATCCGCCGGACAAGCTTTTCAATGCGCTCCAAATTCTTTCTTTCCGCTTGCCCAACGCTTTTGTTAATGTCATAAGCGGCGCGAATCTTCTCACTCAACTCCGCTGCTTCGCGCGCACGATCAACATTTTCCTGATGAAGCTTTTCGTAATACTTGATCTCATTACGCGCACGCATTTCAGCTTCGGGCAAACCCAAAAGCTTTGAATCGTCGTCGCCGGATGAACGCGATTGGCTGCCACCGATTTGAGTTTGATCGTCTGCTCTATGATTAGCACCCGACCGGGCGAGAGCCATAGCGCCGAAAGTAACGGCGAGAAGTGACAAATAAAGAATCTTGAATAACATTTATCTCAACCGTAATAGTCTTGTCTGGTAATAGCTTGCGCCTACTCCGTAAAGGCATTACATTAAGTAAGTCGGAACGCCGACTTGTCATGTTGAACTTCAACTTCCGCGTCGTCGTTAAAAGAATGCCGATACCAGTGGAACAACGTCAACGGATTACTTCCGGATTGTCCGGAGTATTAAGGAATTCGTCACCTCGTGTGCGTGGTGCCGGTCGCTGAACGATAATTGTTTTTGCTTCCGGAGCACGTTCGATAGGACGCGGTGCGCCGGGCACAGAGGTAAATGCGATGTCGGTTGAATTAGCTTCATCCTTCAGACGCACAATACGCAGCCCTGAATACTCACGCGACGGAACGCGCAAAGAGAACTTACCTTGTCCATCGGGTTCCAGATTCTTCGGCACAATTTCCACATTGAGATTTTCTGTTTGCCCGTCCGTGCGCCGTTTCATTTCCAATTCGATCTGAAGATTATTCAGTTTATTATGAGAAAAATTGCGAATAGTGCCGCCGATAATCGCCTGCCCGTTTTTAGCCCATGTTTCATCTTGAGCAATCTGCGCTTGCGGCGTCGCCGTGACAAGCGCGGCCTGCCTGGAATTCACAGAGACTTTGGAAGTTGCCGGAAATTGTGCCGCATGTTTATTGCGCAAATATAAATACGAATAGAAAAGCCCACAAACGACAGCAAGCGCAAAGATGATTGAAACGAGAGTCGAAAGAGATGAACGTGCCTTCGGTTGGGCAAACAACATCAACTCCGTTTCATCAATGTGGCATGAAGTGAATTTCATTGATTACCTAAATACTTAAACCATTGCGGCAGAAAAGAATGGTCAAAACTCTGTAACTAAAAGATTAAAGCTTTTCCCAAATCACTTCGTTTGGCTATTTGACTGCACCGCCGGATGGCAGGCCGCCCGTTATGCTTTCGACGAGGGCACTCAAAAATTCCTGTTCGGCAGTGCCCGTGCTGCGAAGCGTCACCCATTCGGCACCGGTGGCACCATCCGTGCGGCCTTCGATTTTCGTATTCACGGAGACGTTGGTGGTCGTCGCATCGACAGGTTGAACTTCGACTATCACAGTATAGCGGCCACGCGTCCAACCGCGCGAGATGGCATCCGGCAAGATTGCATAGCGATTTAGTTCGGATTGGCTAACGACTGCGCCTTTAATAAAAGTGTATGGCTGGCTGATAAGAAGCCCCTCGGACGGTTTGGAGGCGGCCGTGTCGAAGATAAGTTTACGTTCGCGCATTAATTCCTGCACGGCGTTGATAACGGCATCGCGGCGGGCGGTGAACCGGTATGGATTCGGCAGCGGCGGCGCTTCAGGTGTGCGGCCTGCGCCGAAATCGAAACCGCGCCCGGCACCATTATCCTGTTTTGTGCCGTTGTTTGCCGTGCCGCGATCCGTGCCCGCATCGCGTATGCGCTCGTTCTGCCGATCAACGCCCTTGCCCTGCGCGCAGACGCTCGCCGCCATAAGCAAAAGGATAAAGCCGCCGGTCAGGAATTTTTTCATTTTAACCCCTTCTTGTGCTCGAATCGCCGTTGTTCCAAGTGATCGGGCTGGTGAAAGAATAAATCAACGAAGGCACTATTTCAAGGAAGGTACGACGACATTGATTCGATTCGCAGCAAATTAAAATCGCAAGCCGATGTCCCGACCCGTTTAGCGCAATTGAAAAAGCCTTTTTCAGATTTCAGAACCACTTGATCCATCACTGCTCTGCGCCTGTTGCGGGAGAGTCTTCGGGCGCGGCAGTGCGTGCGTTGTGTTCACGTTGCCATTGTTGTAATGCTTGCTTGCCTCGCTCGAAATCGTTTCCGTTGCTGTAAAAATTGTGCGCTCCGTTATTGCGCGCCGGATCGCGCACGTAATAAAGATAATCAGTGCTGGCGGGATAAAGCGCCGCTTCGAGCGAGCGTGCGGCGGGCGAAGCGATGGGGCCGGGCGGAAGCCCTGTGTGCAGTCGCGTGTTGTAAGGCGATTGACGTTCGACATCGCTTTTGTAAACTTTGCCGTCGTTGCGCCATTTCCCTGCCAGCTTGGAAGCGTAAATAATCGCCGAGTCGATGCCGAGCGGTATGTTTTTGTCGAGACGATTATAAATAACAGATGCCATCAGCGGGCGCTCATCTTTTAGCTTGGCTTCGGTTTCAATGAGCGCGGCGACGGTCACAATTTCCCCCGGCGTGCGGTGCAACTCCTGTGCGCGTTTCGTCCATTCCGGTTTCCACTCCTGACGAAAGCGCTTGACCATTCCGGCAATCATCGCTTTGCCAGTCGCGTTCGGCGGAAAATTATATGTGTCTGGATAAAGATAGCCTTCCAGATTCTGCGCCTGCGGATCGATGTCCTGTATCGAACTCGTGTCGTCCATTAAGGCAAGCGCGGCGTTTGCATCCGTCAGATCGAGTTCGGGAAGGCGCGCCATTGCCGCCGCAATATCCCAGCGCGTCCAGCCTTCGATGATTGTGAAGCGGCTGAGACGCTGTTCGCCTTCTTCGAGTTTACGAAGCGCGCCGAGCGGCGAGATGGGCGAGGGAAAGCGATATTCACCGGCACGGAGTCGCGCCTGCGGATTATAAAATTTCAAATACGCGAGCACCGGCCAAGAGCGTTTGATAATGTTTTCGGCAGCGAGTTTATTGATGATTTCGGACGGGGAAGCGCCGCGCGGAATTTCAATGTATTCGGCGGCTTTAGTGTGAGCGACGGGCGTATGCAATTCTCTGTACGTCCAAAAGCAAAATCCTGCCACGGACAACGAGAGAATGAGAAAAACAAGAAAAAGAATGCGCAGGCGTTTCATAAAAACTTCTGGTTCGGCCAATCTATCAAATGGAATAAGTGGAATGTTCTTGGTTGAATTTGCAGCTTTCCGCAATTCTTGTCAAAGCGTATTTATCGGACTTTGCGAATCGGCGATAAAGTCGCGCAGGATGATTGCGGCGGATTCGCTGTCGATACGCGCGCGCAATTTTTTGACGGCAATTCCTGCTGCACGTAAATTTTCTTCGGCGGCGCGCGAAGTGAGCCGTTCATCCTGCAAATAAACCGGAACAGACAGCGAGCGGGAAAAGTTCTGCGCAATACGGCGCGCTTCCGCAGCAGCATCGCCCTCATCGCCGTCCAGACGCAGCGGCAACCCTATAACCAGTGCTTGTGCATCAAAGGCATTAATCTGGTCGGCCACCGCGCACAGTAATTGTTTCCAACTTGTGCGTTGAATCGGCGCGAGGGCGCGCACTGTGATGCACAGTTCATCCGAGACAGCCACGCCGACGCGCTTTGCTCCGAGGTCTAAAGCCAGCACGCGCCCGCGCAGTGGGTTTTTACCGGAACGAATTGGTGAATCGTTGAGAGGTGTCATAAGTAAATTTCGTAGAGGCGTATTTGATTGCGCTTCAATTTATGGCAACTATGCTTTTATACGCGCGGCCACGTTAAGTTTGTGATTTCGCAAAGCCTCAACAAATTCTTCTGTCGTCCACAAGAAAACATCATTGCCGAAAAAATCCTTCAGATTTGCCTTTTGCATATCTTCATTCCATTCATCATATCCGACTGCGATAGCAAAACTCTTGTTTTCAAAATATAGTGACACTGCAACCACACTTCCAACTTCATTTTCATATAACTCGAATAAGGTGTGACGCTTGCCAAGCGACTTAGACAAAATAGCATCATCTATAGCAGCAATTTCCGGGAAATACTCTTTAACAAAGTGTGACTCGCTACGAACGGATAATTCAAACTCATCTCCCGCCTGTTCCCAAGAAAAATAGCGCGTAGAATCAAGCGCGTCGAAAGACAAGACAACTTCCGCTAAATCGAGTTGAGAAACGGCAACACCTTCGGTTTCATACAAACGTCGTTTAGCGGAAACAAGGCGCGCACCTAAAAAGGATTTCCAAATCTCGGTAAATGCAACTTTGTTCATTTAAGCGAAGCAATCTAACAGTTGATAACTTGCGCGACTTCGATTGACACTTGTATCATGCACAAAGCGCGCGCTGTAAATGCCGGAACCGCAGGCCGCTGCTTTTGTTCACCACAGAATGGTAACGGCTCAAACGTCTGATAGAGGTAACACAATGTCGTTTCGCAATAAATTCTTGTTGGTCGTGCTGTCGGCGACGCTGGCGCTTTACGCTGTTGTCGGCGGCTGGCTCTCGACCAACGCGCAGCAGGAGAACAGCCCCGGCCCGCAACTGCGCATTTTCGAGAGCGTGCTTCAGCACATTCAAAACGATTATGTAGATGAGCCGAATCTGGATAAGGTTCGCGCGGGCGCTTTGCGCGGCCTCGCCTACGGCCTCGATCCGTATTCGACGTATCTCACCTCCGAACAAGTGCGCAACTATCGCCCGGATTCTTCCGGGAACGACAAACAAGCAGGCATCGGCGCGGAACTCTCGCAGGTTGCTTCGTATCTGTACGTGATTGCGCCCGTCAAAGGATCGCCGTCGGAGCAAGCGGGCTTGCGCGCGGGCGACGTAATCGAATACATAGACACGAAGGCGACGCACGATATTTCGCTTTACGATGCCAGACAACTTCTAAGCGGCGCACCCGGCACAGAAGTCAAATTGCGAGTGCTGCGTGCCAGTTCGCGCCCGCTCAATCTATCCGTCAAGCGCGGAACCTTCAAAGCTCCGGCAGCGGAAGCGCGCATGGACGCTAATCGCATAGGCGTGTTGCGCGTCAACAGCCTCGCCGAAGGCGAAGCGGCGGATGTGCGCGCGCGTCTGTCCGACTTGCAAAAACAGGGCGCGCAAAAAATCGTGCTCGATCTACGCAGCGTCGCGGGCGGTTCGCTCGCGGAAGGCGTCAGCGTCGCCAATTTATTTATCAAAGACGGCACGCTCGCCGAAACCATCGGCCGCGAAAGCAAAGTTCTGAAAACTTTTCAGGCCGATCCGAACAACGCTGTCTTCAACGGCCCCGTTGTCGCCATCATTGATACGGGCACGGCGGGCGCGGCGGAAATCGTCGCTTCCGCTTTGCTTGAACGAAAGCGCGGCGATGTGATCGGCGAAAAAAGCTTCGGCGCGGGCGTCGAGCAACAGCTTTTCACCTTGCACGACGGCGACGGTTTACTGCTCACGACAATCAAATGGGCGAACGCTTCGGGCAAGCCTTTTCTCGGCGAAGACCGCGCGCGTTCGGGCGTCACGCCATCCATCGAAGTCAAACGGCCTGAAATCGCAGACGCGATTGATCCTGAAACTTTAACAGGCAACGACGATGACGCAGTGGCCGCGCCGCGCCAGCAACAGGGCAACGATAAACCGAGCGTGACCACGCCGGATGCGAATGCGCCGAAACAAGCCACGCCGGAAGACACGCAGCTCAAAAGGGCTTTAGAATTGTTACGCGATAAGCCTGCCGCGAACCAGCGCGCGGCATAAATTAAACCGCCGGTATTACAAACCAAAACAAACATAAAAGGCCGGAAGGAACGCGATTGTTTTTGTCGCTGTTCTTCCGGCCTTTTCTTCAAACAGATACAGCAAGCGCCGCAAAGTTTTGTGTATCAACCGCGCCCGTCTGTTTTAGAGCGGAATGTTGCCATGCTTCTTCGGCGGATTCGTGTCACGTTTATTTTCCAGCAGCCGCAACGCGCGAATCAGCTTCGGGCGCGTCTGTGCAGGCTCTATCACTTCGTCTACAAAACCGCGCTCGGCAGCGACATACGGATTGGCAAACTTATCTTCAAACTCCGTGACGCGAGCCAGTCGCGCCGTTTCTGCATCCGCGGCTTCAATTATCTCGCGGCGATAAAGCACACCGACCGCGCCCTCCGCGCCCATCACGGCGATTTCCGCAGAAGGCCATGCGAAGTTAATGTCCGTGCGTATGTGCTTCGACGCCATCACGCAGTAAGCGCCGCCGTAAGCTTTGCGCGTAATGACTGTGATCTTCGGCACGGTGGCTTCGGCGAAGGCATAAAGTAACTTCGCGCCGTGCCTAATAATGCCGCCATGCTCCTGCGCGACGCCGGGCAGAAAACCCGGCACGTCCTCGAAAGTAATCAACGGAACGTTAAAGCAATCGCAAAAACGCACGAAGCGCGCGGCCTTCACGGACGCATCTATATCGAGCACGCCCGCCAGATACGCCGGTTGATTGGCGACGATGCCGACGCTTGCCCCACCCAGTCGCGCAAAGCCCGTCACAATATTCGGCGCGTAAAGCTCGTGGACTTCAAAAAAATATTCGTCGTCAACAATCAGGTTAATGACTTCGCGTATGTCATACGGTTGATTGGAAGCTTCCGGCACAATCGAATTGAGTTTGATGTCGGCGCGCTCCGCCGGATCAGTCGATGCAACGCGCGGCGGATCGTCCATGTTATTAGAAGGAATGAACGAAAGAAGCTCACGAACGACGCGCAGTGCGTGCTCGTCCGAGTCTGCGGCAAAGTGTGCGACGCCCGATGTGCGATTGTGCGTGACCGCGCCGCCCAATTCTTCCTTCGAGACATCTTCATGCGTGACCGTTTTAATTACATCGGGGCCTGTGATGAACATGTAGGAAGTGTCCTTGACCATCACGTTGAAATCCGTGATCGCGGGGCTATACACGGCACCGCCCGCGCACGGCCCCATAATGCAACTAATCTGCGGCACGACGCCGCTGGCTAAAGTGTTGCGCAGAAAAATATCCGCGTAACCGCCGAGCGAGACGACGCCGTCTTGTATGCGCGCGCCGCCGGAATCGTTGAGGCCGATAATGGGCGCGCCGACTTTCATCGCCAAATCCATTGCCTTGCAAATCTTCGCGGCGTGAGTTTCCGAGAGCGAGCCGCCGAAGATTGTAAAGTCCTGCGCGAAGACAAAGACGCGCCGCCCGTCTATTAATCCATGACCCGTCACGACGCCGTCGCCCGGATACAATTGCTTGTCGAGATCGAAATCGTGCGAGCGGTGAACGACGAGCTTGTCGAATTCCTCGAAGCTATTTTCGTCGAGTAGAAAGGCGATGCGCTCGCGCGCGGACATCTTTCCCGCCGCGTGCTGTTTTTCAACCCGCGCGCGGCCTCCGCCCGCCTCAGCCTGCACGGAGCGTTGCCGCAAGCGGTCGAGTTTCGTTTCGGCGGCGTGTTGTTTTCCTGTCGTAGCCATATCAGTGGTAGCCATAAGTGTTCCGTATTGTTTCAAGCGATCATGCGGCGTCGCAAAGAGCGCAAAGCCCATTCGATAAAAACGAGCGCTGACAGTAGCATGTAAAAAAGTTCGAGCAAATGGCGCGGCATGAAATTGCCGTTAAGGGCAGCGCGCGTTAAATCAATTGCGCTCGTAATGGGAATCATCCATGCGAGCAACTGCAAAGGTTGCGGCAGCACAGAGACGGGAAACCAAGCACCGCACAAAAAGATCACAGAGAAAAAAATAGCTAGATAAAGATTGTAATTGTCTATGTCGTGAACGTGCGCGGTGACGCCCAGAGATAAGCCCGCGATAAAGAAACTGCCGACGATCAAAAACAGCGGCACTAAAAGAGCGAACCATGACGTTGCCGCGCCGAAGACTGCCAGCACAATGAGTATCAGGCACGAATCAATCGCCGCCTTCGTGACTGCCCAGCAAATCTCCGCGAAGGCGAGCGATTCAACATCCACAGGCGTTGCCAAGATAGCATCGTAAGTGGATTGATAAACCATGCGAAAATAAGAGCCGTAGGTTGTTTCAAAAAGCGCGCGCGAAATAACCGTGAAGGCCAGCACGCCCGCGCCGACAAAGGAAAGATACGGCACTCCTTCGACGCGCGAAGCAACGAGCGAGCCGACGCCCCAGCCGAACGCGAAAATCATAAAGAACGGCTCGATCAAGGGCGCGGCCAATTCCATTTTCCACAAACGCAAATAAACATCCAGATTGCGCCGCCACACGCTCCACGCATCACGCAAATTAATTCGCCGCAAAGCAAGCACGCCGTGTTTGTTCATGGCAAAAGGCATTTGCGGCAACGCGCGGGAATCATTCATCAATCAATTTTCCGCCTTTTGTTCGACGAAAGGGAAGCCGCGTTTTTCGATTAAATCTGTGAGTTCGGCGAGCGCGTGCTTCGCGGCGTTTTGCAACGACAAAGGATAATCGTAGCGCACTGCGTTTGCGGCAAACTCGTCTTCATCGAGAATTTTATACGAGAGATCGGGCGCGACGAGCACATCTATGTCCAGATCGACGTAGCTCAAAACTTTTCCATCGAAAGTCGGCAATTGATTAACGTTGCAGTAAAAATTTCGCAGCTCGCCCGCCGCCGTGCTGAATCGGAAAACATTGTACGGGCGATCGAGCCAGTAATACTCCGTGCTGATCGTGCCCTCTTCGATAGTGCCCAGCAACGGATGATGAATCGTCTCGGCAAACTTTGCATCGAGCACAAGCAACGCGCCGTCCTGCCGCTTAATGCGCGCGCGCCAGCTTTTGTGCAACGCTCCATCGTATTTATAAGTGCGCACGAAGATTTCCCTGTGCGCAGCAAGGGCGGAAGCATAGGCGTCTCCGGCCAAGATTTCAGCTTCGATTTCGGCTTCAGGATTCTTCGTCTTCATTTGAATCCACGAGTTGCAGAAACACGTCTTCGAGATTAGAGGGGCGCAGCAGCACGCGTTTGTCCGCAAAAGAATTTATGAATGGCGTCAGTTGTTCGGGCGCGGCGGCAAAGTAAAAGTGCGCGCCGTTTCGTTTGACAGCAAACACTTCATTCGACAATGTTTCGCGCAAAGGCACTTCGTTTGCGTCGCGCACTTCGAGCGCGTAGCGTGAAACTTTCTCCCGCACCAAGTCCATCGGCGCGCCCTCTGCGAGAATGCGCCCGCGATTGAGCACAAGCAATTTTCCGCAAAGCTTTTCGGCTTCTTCCATGTAGTGCGTGGAAAGCAAAATAGTAATGCCGTCCGCGCCGCGCAATTCTTCGAGCCGCTGCCAGATTTCCTGCCGCACATGCGGATCGAGTCCCGTCGTCGGCTCATCCAACACGAGCAGGCGCGGTTTATGAAGCAGCGCGCGTGCGATCATCAAACGACGTTTCATGCCGCCGGATAATTGTTCTATGCGCGAGGCACGGCGTTTTTCGAGACCCGTGAATTTTAAGAGTTCGTTGCTTCTTTCAATGGCGTCCGCGCGCGTCAAACGAAAATAGCGCGCCTGCACTAAAAGATTATCCAGAACATTCAAGTCCGGGTCTAAATTGTTTTCCTGCGGCACGACACCGATGATGGAACGAATTTGTCTGGAGGCCTTATTGACATCTAGATTTTCAACAAAGAGTGCTCCGCCGGAGAGCGGAGTGCGGCACGCGATCATGCGCATGGTCGTTGATTTGCCCGCGCCGTTCGGCCCGAGAAAGCCGTAAGCTTCGCCTTGCTTAACTTCAAAAGAAATTTTATCGACGGCGCGGCGCGTGTCATAAATCTTCGTCAATTCGCGCGCACGCACGACGACGCGATCGTTCAACATAAAAACATCAATCCGCTCTGACCGATGTGCCGACGCGCGCCGCCACGCCGCTTCGCACGGAATTGCGCAGCACGCCGATGCCTTCAATTTCGACTTCGACAGAATCGCCGTCGCTTAAACGGGAGACGCCTGCGGGAGTTCCCGTGGCAATCAAATCTCCGGGAAGCAGCGTCATTATATTAGCGATGTAACGCACAATTTCCGTGACAGAGAAAATCATTGCAGAAGTGCTGGCCTGCTGTTTGGTCTCGCCATTCACGCGCGTTTCGATTTGCGCATCGGCAGGATCAAAATCCGTGACGAGGAACGGCCCGACGGGACAAAAAGAATCGAACGATTTAGCGCGCGTAAACTGTATGTCCTTGCGTTGCAGATCGCGCGCCGTCACGTCATTGACAATCGTGTAGCCGAAAACATAAGCGAGCGGATCAGCGCCATCAGTCAGTAACCGTGCCATGCGTCCGATAACGACTCCGAGTTCGCCTTCGTGCTCAACTTGATCGGATTCAGTTGGAAGGTGTATCGCTTCGTTGTGGGCGATGAGGGATGAAGGCGGCTTGAGAAAGAGGAGTGGTTCGGGCGGCAGCGGATTGCCTAGCTCTGCGGCGTGGTCTTTATAGTTGCGGCCGACGCAAACGATCTTTGAAGGAGCGACGGGCGCAAGCAACTGCACTTGCGAAAGCGGGATGGAGTTTTCTTCGAGCACCGCATCGGAAACAAAAGGATCGTCGCCGACGATAGGGCGCAAATTGTTTTCGCTTTCGTTGATGACGGCGTAGCGCGGCGCGGCAGTGTGCGCCGGAGATGTGAAGCGGCAGATTTTCATAAGCTTTAGGGGACGGTTTCGCTGATGGTCTCGGACGGCTTGCCTTCGTTTCCGGCGGTGTCTACGGCTGTCAGATAATAATAATATTTTTTGCCGGATTCAACCCCTTCATCCTGAAAAGTCGTGCGCGTTAAAAGCGTTTGCGTGAGACGCGTCCAACTCTCTTTTGGCAGGCGCGGATCGAGCGTGCGGTAAACGTTATAGCCTGCGACATCGCGCTCGGGGTTCGCTGGAAAAAAGAGCGACAGGCGATTCGGCGCGGCGGCGATGCTCAGAGATGTCGGCGCAGAAGGCGGAAATACGTCTACGGGTGTGGCGGTCACTGTATTGGAATTGAGGCTTTCGACTTGCGCGCCGCCTGTGCCGAGCGACACAGACCGCACGACGTAATTATATTGTTCATTAAAACGAAAGCTTTTATCTGCGTAAGTAGTCGCGTTAACGAGCGCTGTATTGAGCGGCGTCTGTCCCTGTCCGGATTGCGATTTTTCGCTGCGATAAAGATTGTAGCCGAGAAGATTAACGGGCGTGGAGTTGTCTATATTGGCTGTGGGCGCTTGCCAGCGAAGAACGACGGCGGCTTCAGACACTTGCGGCGTTTCGAGCCTTGGCGTTTGCGCGATGCGCGCGGCTGGTTCGATTAAAAGAAAGTTGGAGAAGGCGGCGCGCTGGCCGGAAGCATTCGCATAGCGCAAGGCGTAGCGCAGGCGCGTTTTCTCGCCCGCGAGTTCGAGCGTGTCCGTGTAGGTCAAAGTGTCGCGCGCAGTTTGGATGGCGGCGAAATCAACGGAGCCGATCAAAGTAGAGCGGCGCGAAAATTCTTCTTCGGTGAGGGGGAGCGGCGCGTCGGGCTGTTCGGCGAGACGAAAAATATCTATTCGACGAATGCTTTGAACGCTCCCGTCTGCGGCGTTACGCTGCGGCGCAGGCCAACTCAAAATCACTTGATTGCCCTGCTGCGCGCCGGAGAGAAGTTCAGTGCGTTGCGGCACGCGCTCGACGGGCGGAAGCGGCGGGCGACGCTTGCCGCACGCGCCAATGAACAAACAGCACGCGACGACGACAAACGACAGCAGCAAAGGCGCGCCACGCGTCTTGAACCGGAGAAGGACGGTGCCTTGCGGCTGAGGCATGTTTGCAACGAACGAAAATTGATAAGGAAGTTTGCGCAGAGTGTTCACCACAGTCAAAAGAGTTATCGGGCAAGCGTTTGAAAATCTTTCGGCGTTTATAAAATGTAGCGGCTCAAGTCTTGATCCTTGACGGTTTCGGCAAGCATACGATGAACGTAAGCAGCGTCTATGCGCTGCTCTTTCGGTTCCAGATCAGGCCCCTCGAAACTGATTTCATCCAAGAGCTTTTCGACAATCGTATGAAGCCTGCGCGCGCCGATGTTCTCGGTATTCTCGTTGACGCGCGCGGCGAAGTTGGCGATGGTGTCGATGGCGTCGTCCGTAAATTCGAGTTCGATGCCTTCTGTTTCGAGCAGCGCCTGATACTGCTTGATAAGCGCATTCTTCGGCTCGGTCAGGATGCGCTTGAAATCTTCGACAGTGAGGGATTCGAGTTCGACGCGAATGGGAAAACGTCCCTGTAATTCAGGGATTAGATCGGACGGCTTGGAGACATGAAAGGCTCCGGCGGCGATAAAGAGTATGTGATCAGTGCGCACCATGCCGTAGCGCGTGTTGACCGTCGTGCCTTCGACAATCGGAAGAATATCGCGCTGCACTCCTTCACGCGAAACGTCCGGGCCGTGCCCGCCTTCGCGCCCGGCGATTTTATCCAGCTCGTCGAGAAAAATAATGCCGTTGGATTCGACGCGTTCGAGCGCAGTGCGCGCGACGGAGTCCATATCTATGAGGCGCTCTTCTTCTTCCTGCAGCAAATATTCCATCGCTTCATCGACGCGCATCTTGCGGCGCTTGGTGCGTCCCTGAAAGAGATTGCCGAGCATGTCCTTCATGTTGATGCCCATTTCTTCGATGCCCTGCGGCCCGGCGAGTTCAATGGTCGGGAAATTCTTTTCGCGCACTTCGATGTCAACGATGCGATTGTCCAACTTGCCTTCGCGTAGCTGTGCGCGAAGTTTTTCACGCGTGCGCCCGAAATTGTCATCGCGCGCGGATACGGCAGGCGTTTCAGCGACGTTGCGATCAATTGAAAGTTCGGCGTCGGTCTGGTCTGCGTCGAAATCGAAGGCGACGGGCGCGTGGGAGCTTTTCGGGGCGGGCAGCAGCAAATCCAGCACGCGCTCTTCGACATTGAGTTCGGCTTTGTCTGCGACTTCGTCGGATTTTTCTTCGCGCATCATCTCGACGGCGATCTCCGTCAAATCGCGTATCATGCTTTCGACATCGCGCCCGACATAACCGACTTCCGTGAATTTGGAGGCTTCGACTTTGAGAAAAGGAGAATTAGACATACGCGCAAGGCGGCGCGCGATTTCCGTTTTGCCGACGCCGGTCGAGCCGATCATAATAATATTCTTCGGCATCACGTCTGCGGCCATGTCGGGCGGAAGCTTTTGGCGGCGCACGCGATTACGCAAAGCGATGGCGACGGCGCGCTTGGCCTCGCGCTGGCCGACGACATGCTTATCGAGCGCGGCGACAATCTCGCGCGGCGTCATCTCGTCGAGCCGCGCCTCCTGATCCGTTTCACCTGAAAGATAAATAACCATTTTGTTAGAAGTCAGGAGACAGAAGACAGAATAAAAACAAAGGAGAGTTGAACGTGAATCGAGATCGCTTTTTGTTCTTCATTCTGACTCCTGACTCCTGACTCCTGTTCCCTAAAGTTCTTCGATAATAACGTTGCTGTTCGTGTAGATGCAGATTTCTCCGGCGATGCGCATGGCTTCAACGCAGATGTCATGCGCGTTCAACTCCGTATGATTGTAAAGTGCGCGCGCCGCCGCGAGAGCGAAGGAGCCGCCGGAGCCGATAGCGAGCACGCCGTCATCGGGAGCGATCACGTCGCCGTTGCCCGACAAAAGATACGCGGTCTTTTCGTCTGCGACGACGAGCAAAGCTTCGAGGTGGCGCAAAACTTTATCGGTGCGCCATTCTTTGCTGAGTTCGATGGCGGCGCGTTCCAGATTGCCATGATACTGCTCGAGCTTGCCCTCGAAGCGCGTCAAAAGCGAAAACGCGTCGGCAGTCGCTCCGGCGAAGCCAGCGAGAATGCGTTCATTGTAAAGGCGTCGAACTTTGCGCGCGCCGCTTTTCATCACAGTGTCGCCCAACGTTACCTGTCCGTCACCGGCGAGCGCAACCTTTCCGTTTTTACGCACCAGCAAAATCGTCGTACTGCGCACGCGCATGGATTTTTTTCGAGTCATAAGAAACAAGAACTATAGAAAGTCGTCCGAAGGTAAGTCAAGCGGTGCTCACCGATGTTGCTGAAAAAGTATGTTGCGTTGATGGCGGAACGTGCATCTGAAAGCAAAGAAAGCAGCACGGGCATTCAAATTAATTTTGCGGTATGATGAAACACCATGCGGAAAACTGCTGGAGTTAAGGAGCGTGTCACAGGGCAGATGATGTCACACAACAAAAGAGCGCGTATTGGAATCACGATGCGCATAGAGCAGGAGACGGAACGCTTTTACCTGGGGCGCTTTTACAGCGAAGCGTTGGAAGCGGCGAATTGCGTGCCTGTGATGATCCCTTTGATTCCAAAGGCCGAATACATTGCCGCTTTAATGGATGATTTGGACGGCGTGCTGCTGCCGGGCAGCGATTCCGACGTAGACCCTTTGCGCTATGAGCGGGAACCGCACGCGCAGTTGGGCACGGTGCAGCCCGTGAAGGACGAAACGGATTTGCTCGTGCTGGCGGAAACGGAACGCAGGTCAATGCCGCTGCTGGCAATTTGTTTCGGAATGCAGATACTCAATGTGTGGCGCGGCGGCACTTTGATACAGGACATACGCTCGGAATTGCCGCAGGCGATCAAGCACGAGCAGGGAACTCCCAGAGACAGGCGCTCGCACCGCGTGCGTTTACATACAGGCAGTTTAATGCACGAACTGGCGAGCAGCGAAACGGCGCTCGTCAACAGCCACCACCATCAGGCGATTGAAACCATCGGGCGCAATCTGCTGGCAGTTGCGTGGACAGCAGATGGATTAGTTGAAGCTCTGGAAGATACGCGTGCCGAACGCTTTGTCGCAGCCGTGCAGTGGCATCCGGAAATTGCTTGGGAGCAAGACGACTTCGCGCGCGCGCTTTTCAATCATTTTGCCGCGCAGTCACAGTCTTACCGCAACCGCCGCTTGGCTACGTCGGCAGTTGCATAATAATGCCGCCGCGTCCGATAACGTAAGAGGGATGTGTGATCTGCATCTTGGTGATGCTGTTAACTTGATCGAAGGATTTGTATGTTTGAGCGATACACGGAAAAAGCGCGGTGTGTGATTTTCTTTGCTCGCTATGAAGCTTCGCAGTTCGGCACGCCCGCCATTGAGCCGGAGCATTTGCTTTTGGGCATCATCAGAGAAGATAGAAAGTTGGCAACACAGTTTTTTCCGCAGGCGCAGATGTCCATTGAAGCGATACGCAAAGAAATCGAAGGCCGCACATTGGTTAGGGAAAAGATTTCAACGAGCGTTGAATTACCCTTAGCGCCGGAGACAAAGAGGGTCTTGGAGTACGCGCACGAGGAAAGCAATACATTACAGCATCGCCACATCGGGACGGAGCATTTATTATTAGGAGTTCTTAGAGAAGAAGGCTCAATGGCGGCGGAGATTCTTCACGAAAGAGGATTGCGTTTAGTCGCCGTGCGCGACGAAATCGCCAGACAAACCGCCGCCACTGACGCCGAAGCGCCGCCGCCGATTGTCGACTCGACATCACGCCCGAAATCCTTGCTACTGGTAGAAGAGCTTCGCAGCCATGCGCACAAAATGTTAACACTCGCTACTCGTTTAAGCGACGAACTAAAAGCAGTAGAAGCGAGCAGCGTGGACGGCGACGGCAATCGCTTAGTAGTAGAACCGAGCAGGGCGGATAGCCAAATGGAAAAATCGAAAATCGTTGAAGATCACGCGATCCCTTTCAAACGCGCGCATAAAGTAGTATTGGGAGTGGAGAAACTGCTGTCTGCGCGACTGGATTTACTGCGCGGCGCGCGTGTCGGATTAATCTGCAATCAAGCTTCTGTGAATCACGATTTGCAACACGTAGCAGACCTCTTCCACGCGCACGATGAAATAAACTTGACGACGCTTTTTGGCCCGCAGCATGGCATACGCGGCGACGTGCAGGACAACATGGTGGAGACGGCGCACGCGTTTGACCGGAAAACGAAGTTGCCGATTTATTCGCTTTATTCCGAAACGCGCGAGCCGACGGAAGAAATGCTCAAGGACTTGGACGTGCTGGTTTTCGATATGCAGGATGTCGGCTGCCGCATCTACACTTTCATCTACACGCTGGCGAACTGTATGCGCGCCGCCAAGAAACACGGCAAAAAAGTAATTGTCTGCGACCGCCCGAATCCGATCAATGGAAAATCCGTCGCCGGGACAGTGCTTGATCCGGCGTATGCTTCGTTTGTCGGGCAGTTCCCGATCGCGACGCGGCACGGCATGACGGTTTGTGAATTAGCCCGTTTATTCAAAGAAGAGCACGGCATAGATGGCGAAATGGAGTTGATTTTGATGGACGGCTGGGAGCGCGATTTGTGGATGGACGAGACGGATGCTCCGTGGGTGCTGCCTTCGCCGAATATGCCCACGCTCGAAACAGCCACTGTTTTCCCGGGCACTGTGCATCTGGAGGGAACTCAGTTGTCGGAGGGGCGCGGCACGACACGCCCGTTCGAGTTAATCGGAGCGCCCTTTATAGAGGCGGAAGAATATGCGCGCGAGTTGGGCCGACTGCATTTGCCGGGCGTTTATTTCCGCGCGTGTTACTTTCAGCCGACCTTCCAAAAACATGCGGGGCAGACATGCGGCGGAGTGCAACTGCACGTCACGGAAAGAAATGAGTTCGAGCCTGTGAGTGCGGGAGTGGCCGCCGTTAAAATCGCTTACAGCCTGTACAAAAAAGAGTTTCGTTGGAAGGAATCGCCCTACGAGTACGTCTATGACCAAAACCCTTTCGACATTATTGCAGGCACGAACTCGCTGCGCGAAGCAATAGAACACGAAGTGACACTCGAAGAAATTAAGGAAAGCTGGCGAGAATCTTTAATGAAGTTTATGAAGACCCGCTCCGCATATTTATGCTACTAACCGAGTTAGAAACAAGGAATTTTAATTTCCAGCGAAAATGTCCCGGCAACCGGCAGTAACCTGTGTCGTTCGTGTGCCGAGGGTGGTTATTATCGCTGAAAAAAAGCGATAGAGGATAGAAACACAAATAGAAAAGCTATGCCGGGACAGTGTTTAAGCTCGCCGTCTTGACATTATGGATAAGAATTGTCGTAGTGCCGACTATTAATAAAAGACTTTAACTATAAAAGGAAAGTAAGGGCAATCTGAGATGGATAAATTTCCGAACGGCGAGCAGTATAAGAGAAATGCATGGGTGATGGGTGCAGCAGGCTGGTTGATTCCCGGCGCAGGCCACTTGCTACAGGGCAGATGGCAGCGCGGTTTGATGCAGGGCGCGGCTGTTATGCTAATGTTTCTGTCGGGGCTGTGGCTGGGCGGCCACCTATTTCCGACGGCTGCCCAAGACGGGCAAAACGCCAATTCGCTATTGCAGCTACCGGCTCTCGTCGCCAACAGTGGAACAGGAGTGCTGTATGGCCTTTGCTGGCTAATGAATATCGGTTTTAGAGAGCACGCTCAACTATCGACATTCGAGTATGGCAACACCTTTTTGCTGGTTGCGGGGTTGCTGAATTACCTTGTGATGCTGGATGCTTTCGACATCGCTGTGGAGCGAAAATCATGATTCATTTTTTTGTCTTAAGTCTTTTCGCCGCGCTGGTCGGCATCGTGTTCGGCAACATCTCGAACGAGACGGGGCAAGCGCGGGTTCTTTACGGCTTAAAAATTTTCGGGCAATTTATTCTAGCGGGACTGTTAATCGGATGGGTGCTGTACTTTGTTCCATTCGGAAACCGCTAGCGCGTCCGATAACATATTCTTACCCGCGCATGTGTCTTAAGATAAATGGAAAGGGAACATGGGATTAGTTGAGACGGAAGCCATTGTGCTGCGCACTTATAATTTGGCGGAAGCAGATAAGATCGTCGTGTGCCTGACACACTGCTGCGGGGTAATACGCGGCGTTGCTAACGGGTCACGTCGCTTAAAAAGCCGGTTCGGAGCGGCGCTCGAACCATTTACATTTGTTAATCTGGGCTACTTCGAGAAAGACGGGCGCGAGTTAGTATCGATAAAACAGGCCGACATCCAACGCTCCTATTTCAGTTTAACGGGCACGGCGGAAATGGTCGGATGGATGGCTTATCTGTCGGAGTTGGTCTTGGATTTTGCGCCGCCGCACGAGCCAAACAAAAATCTTTTTCGCTTGGTGTCCGGTAGCCTGGAGGCAGCCGCACGTAACACGGATCAAGCGACGGCGGTCAAACGATATTTCGAGGTATGGCTACTGAAATTGTCAGGCTTCATGCCGGAAACGCGTGCCTGTACGTCTTGCCGCAAGCGCTTTGACGCCACGGAAAAAAGCTATACGAATGCCGAAAATAAATTGCAGTGCAGCGCGTGCAGCCATGCCAGAGGAGGAGTGTTATCTGCCTGTACGAGAACACTGCTTCGCGCAGTGCTGACCCATTCACCGCAGGAATTTGCGCGCCAATGGCTGGAGTTTGAGGAAGAAGCGCGCCAAGAGGCGGGGAATTGGACACGCCGCCTGATAGAAAGCGCACTAGAGCGCAAGCCACGCGTCAGCGAAGGTTTTCCGGCGCAATTCGGTATTCAAACAGTAACGTAAAGCATACGCGTGCGGCTGACGAACGAAGCCGGGCGTATGGCAGACGGCGCAAAGATCATCATTCAGTCAAGAACTCCGATTTATTTATGAGTATCCACGGCAGATTAATCGAGCGCTATCTGCTGGCGGCAGTCTTGCCCTACGTCTTACTGGCGCTCTTGCTGTTGACAACGATTTTGTTCGCCCAACAGTCGAGCCGCTTCGCAGAACTTTTGCTCATCGCGCACATAAGAGGTGAGCTAGCCGCGCAATTAGCCTTGGCGCTCGTTCCCAACGTGCTCGTCTTTACGTTGCCGATGGCGACACTGACGGGGATTTTAATAGGGTTTAGCCGCTTGGGAGGTGATAGCGAGTTAATCGCCATGCGTGCGGCAGGCATCGGCATATGGCGCTTGCTGCAACCCGTTCTGCTGATCGGCGTGATTGTGACGGCGGCGGCGGCGTACATCAATCTGGAGCTTGCGCCACACTCTGCACGCGCGTTGCGGCAAACACTGACGCGCACGGCGATCGGCAAGTTAGCTTCTCCGGTGGATCCCGGAGCCTTCAATACGGAAATTCCCAATTACTTGATTTATGTGCGCGAGGGCGATAAAGAATCCGGGCGTTGGGACAGAGTTTTTATTTATGCACAAGACGATAAAACAAAAGCGCAACGAATTGTGACGGCACGTAGCGGGCGTATCGATTCCGCGGCGGAGCAATCCGAATTGGTTTTAACGGATGCCGTTATCATTGAGCTACCGGCGGCAAATGCCGTTAACGCCTCGTATGTTTCAACGCATCTGCAGCAATTTCGGCTGCAACTGGATACCGGGCGCAAAGCTTTGCTGGAAAAATTGAGCGGCGGCAAGATGGTGCCGGATGAAATGAAGTGGAGCGAACTTGAAAAGGTAGCTGCAACCCAAAACGGCGTGGCCGCACGCGACGCCGTAACGCTTCAACAAAAACGCGCGGCGCTTTCACTCACGCCGCTTGTCTTCGCGTTGCTCGGAGCGTCGCTCGGTTTGCGCGTCAAAAAAGGGGGCAGAGGAGCGGGCGTAGTAATGTCACTGGGCGCGATGATCGCCTATTACCTGATCGCTTTAATTGGTGAGCAGATGAGTCGCGCGGGAACTCTCGCGCCACAGATAGGCATGTGGCTCGCCACCGCTGCAACCTTAGCGTACAGCCTGTTGTTACTTTTTAACGTAGGTCGTCACAAACGGCTGCGACAATTGGTGAAAACCTTTTCCGGCTCGAAACGCAGTGTAGAGGCAGTGGAGCAGCACAGGAAACAGGCGACGGCTACTGCGGTGACCGGCAGCGGACAGCCCCCCGGCGGTCGCGCGCGTTTGGTTAGTTTTCCCAGCTTGCTGGACGTCAGCATGGTGCGTGCGTTAGCGTCCAGCTTCGGTTTCGCCTTGATATCGCTGACCGCTGTTTTTTTGATTTTCACGTTGTTCGAGCTATGGCGTGCGATCATCGAAAACAGTGCGGGGATCGGATTGGTTATTCGCTATCTGCTGTTTTTGCTGCCGTTTGTGAGCGTGCAGATTATCCCCGCGAGCGTGCTGCTGGCGACGCTTGTGGCCTACGCGCTGCTCGCGCAGCGCAGCGAGGCCGTTGCATGGTGGGCAAGTGGTCAGAGCATTTATAGATTAATGCTGCCGGGCGTATTGTTTGCCGTCTTTGTGGCAGCGTGCAGTTGGATGGTGCAGGAAGGCTTAATGCCGCAAGCCAACCGCCGACAAGACGAATTAAGAGCGCGCATCAAGCGCAGCGCGCCGCGCACAACGACTGCGGTCGGGAGGCAGTGGCTAGCTTCTTCTGTCGAAGCCGAAGCAGGGCGTCTTTATGCTTACGAATTTGAAGAAGAATCAAACGCGCTCTCAAAGCCCGCCGTTTACGAATTCGATGCGGAGGGCGTTCACTTAAACCGTATCGTGCAGGGAACCCGAGCCGTGTGGAGTGCGGCACATCAACTGCAAATTGCCGGCGACACGGTGCTGGATTTGAGCGGCGAAAAAGTTCGGCGCGAGTCGTCACGCCCGCTCGTCTTAAGCGTGGCCGACGATATGGAGGCTTTTAAGCCTACGCTTAATGACCCGGCGCACTTAAGCGCGAAGCAATTAAGCGACTATATAAAGCGGGCGCGGCTACGCGGCGAACCGGCGCGAATCATGATGGGCGCTCTACAGGCAAAATACGCCGCGCCGTTCGGCTCGCTGGTGCTGGCGCTGGTGGGCATACCGCTCGCACTCTCCTTTGGCCGGCGCAGTGCCGTGACCGCTCTGTGCGCCGCCATCGCAATCGGACTCGCCTTCTGGGCAACGATCGGTGGATTCCACCAGTTGGGGACTTACGGGTTACTGCCCGTAACAATCGCCGCGTGGTCGCCCGCCGCGATTTTCGCCTCGCTCGGCGGATATTTGCTGGCACGTGTTCGTACATAAAAAGGGTATGACTTCGGCTGCTTAAGTAACAGTCGAACTCATACCCTTTTCCATGCTACGTCGTGCGCCCATCCGCAATTGAAGAGCCGCACAGCACCGTTTTAGCAAACGGAAACGGCTCGGTTTACGTCCCAGTCTCCCAACTACTCATGTATTCAATCTGCTCTGCGGTGAGCGTGTCTATCCCTATACCCAGCGCGCGCAATTTGAGACCGGCGATCTCCGTATCGACTTCCTGCGGCAGAAGATGGACGCCCGCCGTTAATTCACCGCGCTTGCGCACAAGATATTCGACCGACAGCGCTTGATTGGCAAAGCTCATATCCATCACGCTGGCCGGATGGCCTTCGGCGGCGGCGAGGTTTATCAGGCGGCCTTCGCCCAGCACGATAACTCTGCTGCCCGTTTCCCGCACTCTGTATTCTTCGACGAATCGGCGTAGCTGCTGCACAGGTTCGGCCATTGTGCGCAGTGCCTCCAAATTCAGTTCAAGGTCGAAGTGCCCGCTGTTGCAAACAATCGCGCCGTCTTTCATGCGCGCGAAATGCTGTTGGTCGATAACGTGCCGGTTGCCTGTGACGGTAACAAACACGTCGCCGACTGCCGCAGCTTCGATTACCGGCATCACGCGGAAACCGTCCATGACAGCTTCGACGGCCTTTATCGGGTCGATCTCCGTCACGACGACGTTGGCACCCAAACCGCGCGCGCGCATCGCCACGCCCTTGCCGCACCAACCATAACCGATGACGACGAACGTGCGCCCCGCAATTAATATGTTTGTGGCGCGTATGATGCCGTCGATGGTTGATTGCCCTGTGCCATAACGGTTATCGAAAAAGTGTTTTGTCTGTGCATCATTGACGGCGATGGCGGGGAAAGGAAGCACTCCCGCCGTCTCCATTGCGCGCAGGCGCACGATTCCCGTCGTTGTTTCCTCTGTCGAGCCGAATACTTCTTTGAGCTGGCTCTGGCGTTCCTTAATCAATGTCGCCACCACGTCGGAACCGTCGTCGATAATAATTTCCGGGCGAAAATCCAATGCCGTGCGGACATGTTTATTATATGTATCCGTTGACTCGCCTTTTATCGCATACACGGGAACTCCGCAATCTGCGACGAGCGAAGCGGCCACATCATCCTGCGTCGAAAGCGGATTAGAAGCAATCAAGACGGCATCTGCGCCGCCCGCCTGCAAGGTGCGCACAAGGTTAGCCGTCTCCGTTGTGACATGCGCGCAGGCGATAAGCCGCACGCCCTGTAGCGGCTTATCTGCGCGGAAGCGCTCGCGTATCAAACGCAGGACAGGCATTTCGCGCTCCGCCCACTCTATTCTGCGCTTGCCCTCCGGCGCGAGCGATAGATCCTTAACATCGTATTCAATCGAACGCGTTGCGCTCATTTTGCTTGCCCTCTTTGAATGTAAATTGGAAATAAATTGAAATTCGGAGATGTGGAAATCAAATGCCCGCCGCGCGGCGTAAAGCCTCCGCGCGATCCGTTGCTTCCCATGTAAAATCCTTGCCTGCGCGTCCGAAATGACCGTAGGCGGCTGTTTGTTTATAAACAGGTCTGCGCAATTGTAGATCATCTATAATGCCGCGCGGCGTTAATTGAAAATGCTCGCGCACCATCGCCGCGAGCGCCGCTTCGCCCAAACGTCCTGTGCCGCCCGTGTCCACCAGCACAGACACGGGGTCTGCGACGCCTATGGCGTAAGCGAGTTGAACCAAACAGCGATCCGCAAGTCCTGCGGCGACGATATTCTTGGCGACATAGCGCGCCATGTATGCGGCCGAACGGTCAACCTTCGTCGGGTCTTTGCCGGAAAATGCGCCTCCGCCGTGCGGCGCGTAACCGCCATATGTATCGACAATGATTTTGCGTCCGGTTAGTCCCGCATCGCCCTGCGGCCCGCCTGTGACAAAGCGCCCCGTCGGATTGATGTGATACTTCGTGTCTTTATCCATTAATTCGCCGGAGATGGTTTGCTCTATCACGCTTTTCTGGATTTCAGCGCGCAATTGCTCGTTCGAGACTTCCACATCATGCTGTGATGAAATGACTACGGCAGCGACTCTGAAGGGTCTGCCATCGCGATATTCGATTGTGACCTGCGATTTACCATCCGGGCGCAGGTAGGGAAGCTCACCCGATTTACGCACTTCGGATAGCTTGGCGGCGAGGTGGTGAGCCAACTGAATAGGCAACGGCATTAATTCAGGCGTTTCGTTGCAGGCAAACCCGAACATTAAGCCTTGATCGCCAGCCCCCCCCGTATCGACGCCCATCGCGATGTCCGGCGACTGTCTGTCCACGGCCGAAAGCACGCTACAGGTATCGCAATCAAAACCGTATTTGGCCCGTGTATAACCTATTTCCCGAACGGTTTCACGTGCCACGCGTGAGAAATCTACGCGCGCCGAGGTTGTAATCTCACCGGCAATGACAATTAAGCCTGTGGTGACGAGCGTCTCGCAGGCAACGCGACCCTCTGCATCTTCACTTAAAACCGCATCCAGCACGCTGTCCGATATTTGATCTGCAATCTTGTCCGGGTGGCCTTCTGTCACGGACTCGGATGTAAACAGGTAACTTCCTTCCTTGCTCAAATGTTAACTCCTTAAGACTAAGAATTTATTTTGAAAATTACGCAAAAGATCGGCTACTCTAACAGCCGTTTTCGAGCATGTCAAGCAACCGCACGCCACCATTGGCAGCGCAATTTTGAAATTTGAACTGAAAAAAGCGGAGCCAGTGCAAGAAGACACCGCTTGAGACATAATATATATTATCGGACGCAAGGCATAATATAATTCGTGAAGCCGATCAGTGTTGATGAGACTGGGTTGCGCGTTGCCAGTGAAAATACTTAGAAGCGACTGCAAGTTTTCCCCAGCAATGGATCATCAGCGCGTCAGTTGAACGCACTTTGCTTGCTCTTTGAATCTGTGTTTTCTCCTGTATCCAGTTGAACAGACTTTCGACCGGTTGCCGGATGCGCCGCACCAGCCGATTGTAATACTTCTCGTCGTTGGTTAGTTCTTTGCCCTTCGGCTTTTTCTGTGGTGCGATGAGTCGCGTCTGCTGCGCTTGCAAGTGCGAGATGATCGCCGGTGTCGGATAAGCCAGATCAGCAAACAGTTCGGTGGCAGCTATTTCCGGCTGCTGTTGGATGAAGGCTTTGGAGTCGTGAATTGATGCGGCACAGAGCCACACTTGAGTGGGCAGCGGCAAGCGGTTCGTCCGTCGCTGTGCGACCATGTGCAGGCGCACGCCATGAAAGCGGGTTTTCTTGGCCGCGCAAAATCCGGCATCGGCAATGTCACGAGCCACCCGCGCGCCGTAAGAATGTCCGTGCTGGGCGAGCAGCACGGGCAGGGAGTCCACGAGGTGGTCAATTTCCGGTGACTGCTCGACTGCTAAAGCGTCGGCCAAGACAGTGCCGAAAGTCTGAAAAGTCGGCTCTAAGCGGTTCAGACGCAAGACGAAAGTTTGATCGCCCGGTAAGTGTGGAAACCACTCTCGCCAATAGGTTTCAATCCAGCGATGCATCTTCTTTTTCTCGAAGCAGCCCTCTAAGTGAGCAAAGAACCAGATGGTAATCAGTTCTTGGTCAGTAAAGTCGGGCGCTCGATTATTGCTCAAGCGTTGATAACAAGTCGCTGCCGAAGGATCGTAGATTTGGCAGACAAACAGGTAGATGTGAATCAGTAGGTTTTCCATGGTAAGAAAATTCTACTGATTCTGCCGTTTGTCTGTCTTTTCAACTACTGATTCGCATATATTTATTCGGTATCATCCCACAGCTCAAAGGCACATTAGTGCGAGACGGATTCCCTTCCTATTAATGGGCGACGCTTCATAGCGTGATGCGCGGACGCTCCGGATGTTAGGAATTGTCGGTATTGACGGACGGCATCAGCTTGCCGTGACGGCGTACTGCGTGCGCAGCTTTTTCGACGCGTACCTCAAGGGGGCAAGCGTTTCGCGGCTCAACGTTTCATCTCCGCTCTACTCAGAGGTCCAAGTTCTCGAGTGAAGCGCCGCTCGTCTCGCCGTCGTGCGGCCTAACCAACGAATGGAGCCAACGTGCGCTAGGGTTATCAGCGCGCACGGCTCATTCGTAATCGTTAGGTGTCACAAAGGTACTGTCATTGTTAGGGATTAGCCAGAGACAATACTTTTGGTCTGGATATCTTAGAGCAGTAAACTCTCTTGCTTTGCGTGTAGTGAGCTAGTTTCTTTCCTAAGCCGCATAGCTATGCTTGACGGGTTTACGGCGCATCACATAAAGTAAACTTCCAAGAATATTTTACGAAACCTAGCGAAAGGTTTATACGCATTATGGCAATCAAGATCGAGAATCTTTCGAGTCTGCGTCTCTCCGAGCGTTTGGAAACGCACCTCCACAACGTTTTTGGAAGTCTGCCGCGCGAGCATCTGCGCGGTATCGACAAATTGCGTCTCGTCGATTCTATCTCAGACCCGCGCATCAAAACTTCCACACAACAATTGCCCGGCCTATACCATCCGAGGCAAGGAGCGCAGGCCGCATGGCTGGAGATCGCCATCGGAGTTCTCTTGCCCGCCGCGCGGCCTTTCTACAAAAAGCTTCTTCCAAAGCTCTCTCTCAAAGGAAACCTCGCGGCAATTATTTTTTCGCTTGTAGGCCAGCATTACTATCTAACGTTGCGACACTCCGTTAAGCGTAACCAGATCGAAGCCGCCGTTCGCAGTTATACGGAGAGACAACTCAAAGCGTGGAGTGAACAGCAGCAAAGCTTGCGCGCGCGCTTGTTCAAACCTCTTCAGCCAACGTTGGAAAAATGGTCACGTTCTCTCCAAAAGCGTGCTGCCGCCAGCAAAAAGCGTTCCGCCTGAATTTATCTTTATATCGGCGACAATGGCTTTGCACATAAAGTCCGGTCTGCACAAAAAGCCACATCAAAACATCCGTCAAGAACAAGCCGAACCCTAGTCACAAAGGTGAACTATGGAAGCGGTTTTATCACTTCTTTAAGTTCAACGAAGCATTATTCAAAGAGCATTATCATAAGCGTTCAAATGTTGAATCAGTGTTCAGCATGATTAAGGCAAAGTTCGGCGAACGCTTGAGAAGCAAGAGCAAAACGGCGCAAGTAAATGAAGTGCTGTGTAAGATTCTTTGTCACAATATCTGTTGTCTCATTCAGTCTATTTATGAACTTGGTGTTAAGCCGACGTTCTGGGGCGGCTCGTAATCTAATTTGCCGTCTATTACTTCGATGAGTTCTTTCCAGTGCTTTTCAGATTTTTGAAGTGTTGCAATTACAACGTCAATTACACTAACCTGCCGGTTAATCGCACTGTTCATCTCTTGCGAGATGCCTTTAACTTTTAACAAGCCATTACGATAGGTTTCTGTCGTTGACACGCTATTCTGTGTCAACTCGATAAGACTAACTAAACTTGATCTGGTTTCAATAAGAGGCTGTTTCTCTGCCTCTGTTGTAGGCGTAATCCATCCTAGAAATCCCGCTGTGCTTTCGATCATCAAACTAACCGTACCTTCAAATTTTGTGAGGGCGCGTTCCATTCTTATGGCATGTTTGTCTAGTCTCGCCGCGCCCACAGAAGCGGCTCTATGAGCAAATCTTGCATTATTTCCGGCTAACGCAAACTTCTTCCCGATCTTGCCTGCCGCAGTTCCACTACGACCGATTTCAGCCCCAATCTCATTCAAGACTTTCTGAAATTCTTTTATTGCTTGAGTAAGGTTTAGCTGGTGGTCTAAGAAACCTTTTTCCGATGAAGCGAACTTGGCACTTCTGCGTTCTTCTATTGCGTTTAAGCGGCGAGATTTTATAGAAATTAGCAGCAACGAAGTAACAATAAGAATCCCGCACGCACTGAAGAAACCCAGCGCAAAATTTAGATTATGCATATTTCTGGTTAGGTGGTAGTCCCTTTAGAAATAGCCATGCGGCGACGGCGACGGCTATCATCATAGTGATAACCCCCAACCAAAAATATTGATATGCGGTTTCAATTCCCGCATCAACGAATCTTTTAATCTGCTTTCGCATACCGCAAGCCTAGCACGGAATTTCCGCCCAAGAGACTTTTTGTGCAAAGCCAGCAACAATTAACTTGCGTTATCGGACGCGGGAGTTGTTTCGTTTTCTAGTTCGGCGGCGATATTTCGTAAGGTTGCGGCGATTTCCTTGCGCTCAATTTGCTGCCGACGGAAAGTCAACTCCATTTTGAATTCCCTGCCCGGTGCCACAAAACGAAACGAAAAAGGTTTTCGCGAAGATTTGCCGGATGCTTTATTATTTGATTGGCGCTCTTTTCGCGCTCCGTCTCGTGTTAAGCCGTGTGTGAGAATTTTTTGCGTCATGTCCTGCATTGCTTTTTCGTCGGGCTGCCGCACGATCTGCAATAAAAGCGATTTGGAATTGATGTCGGCGTGCCGACATTGTTCCCGGATGGACGACGGCAACGAAGCAATGGAAAGCGATTCGGTGATCGTGCTGCGGCTTTTCCCTACCTTTCGCGCGACATCCTCGTGCGTATAACCGAAGCGCTCGCATAAGGCCAGCAATCCGTCGGCTTCCTCCCAAGGCGTTAAGTCCTTGCGTTGCAGATTTTCAATCAAAGCGATTTCTGCCACCGCGCGGTCGTCTACATCCATCTCGATACATGGAACTTCGCGCAGTTCAGCCGCACGCGCCGCGCGCCAACGCCTTTCGCCGGCAATTATCATCCAGCGTCCGCTCGCTCTCGAAGGCTTTACCAGCAAAGGCTCCAACACTCCCTTATCTTTCACAGACGCGATTAATTCATCCAGATTGCCGATTTCCACACGCGGTTGTTCAGGGTTCGGATCAATCAACTCGACGGAGATCAATCTGCCGACAGGCGTCGGGCGTTGATGCGCTAATTCATCCACGTAATGCGCGTCGTGCCTCATTTGCAAGCCCGACGGCAATCCTCTTTTAGACACGAGCCATCACCTCTTCGCAAAGTTTGGCGTACTCTATTGCTCCGGATGAGTGCGGAGCAAAGCTGAAAATGGATTCTTTGTACGCAGGAGATTCTTCCAGCCGCACGCTTTTCGTAATCACAGTATCGAACATCGTCGCGCCGAAAACACGCCGTATTTGCTCCTGTACTTCTCTTGCTAAAGTCGTGCGCTTGTCGTGCAGCGTCACCAGCACGCCCAGCACACGCAGATTCGGATTAGGCCGCGCCTTGACCTTTTCAATGGTCTCGAGCAGGTCATCCGTACCCTCCAGCGCAAAGTACGAAGACTGTATTGGGATCAACACATGTGTCGCCGCCACCAACGCATTGACGGTGATTAAGCCGAGCGTCGGCGGCGTGTCTATGACAATCACATCATAGCTTTCGCGCAGCGATTCGAGCCTGTCCTTCAGCCGGAAAGGAGCATCGAAATCACCGACTAATTTGGATTCCAGCTTGGCGAGACTGATGCGCGCCGGAATAACGGATAAATTGGCGACAGTCGTTCGATATATGTATTCGCTCGAAGTATTATGTCCATCCATCAAAAGTTCATAAGCCGAATGCTGGATGGTCTGCAAGTCCAGAAAGGAAATCGAACTATTGGCCTGCGGGTCTAAATCAAGCAGCAGAGAGCGCTTGCCGTGACCTGCGAAAGCCGCCGCCAGATTAATCGCCGTAGTGGTTTTACCGACTCCGCCTTTTTGATTCGCGATTGCAATAACAATCATATTTTGAATGGTCTGGATTATTTTGAATGGTCTGGATAAAGACAAGCTTGAATTCACGTACTTAACCGTTCACATCGGTAAATCGCCCGCGTCGCCGATAATATCCGGCCACTCATCTTCTTCCGCATTGGCTTCGACGTTTTCTTCGCCGTGAGTTTCATCTGAAGACGAGTTTTGCGAGGACTGTAGAACATCCTCGTCCACAAAAATCGGGCAATCGCTTCGCAAGGCCAGCGCAATGGCATCCGAAGGCCTCGAATCGAGCACCAGTAAATCGCCTTCGGGCGTGCGCAATTCGATGACTGCGTAATAGGTGCTGTCGCGCAACTCCGTGACCACCACACGGTCAACGCTGGCTCCTGTCTGGACAATTAGATTGCGCAGCAAATCATGCGTCATCGGGCGCGGCGGCGCGATTTTCTCGATCGCTTCGGCAATCGCGTTAGCTTCATATGCACGCACCCATATCGGCAGCATGACTTCGCTATTAATATCCTTGAGAATGATAAGCGGCGTGCCGGTGTTTGGATCCATCATCAAAGCTCTAATCTTCACTTCTATTTCCATAGCAAAACCTCTGATAACGCTTTAGCAGTTTATCCTGATTGCCCGACCATATAAGCTATGTACTTTCGCCTCTGTGATCTGCACGCTCACTACCTGACCTATTAGATGAGGTTCACAGGGAAGGTTCACGACTTTGTGGCAAGTGGAGTGGCCTTTCATATCGCTCAAAGACTTAGCACTCTCTCCTTCAACCAGCACGTCAACTTCTCTGCCAAGGTAACTGTGGTATATACGCTGCTGGTTGATTTTTTGTGCGGCCTCTAAGCGTTGCAGTCGCTCTGTCTTTAATTCTTCCGGGACGCTTTCGGAGAAACTTGCGGCAGGTGTCCCGCGCCTCGCAGAATACTTAAAGATATAGAGGCCATCATACTGACACTGCTCGACTAACTTCAAGGTGTCTTCAAAATCCGTATCTGTTTCTCCGGGAAACCCTACAATGATGTCACTCGTTAAGGAAAAATGTCGCGTCGATGTCTTAATCCGCTCGACGCGTTCCAGATAATCCTCGATGCGGTGACCTCTACGCATCAGGCGCAGCACTTTATCGCTGCCTGATTGGACCGGTAAATGCACCCAGTTACATAAATTCTCGTGCTCCTCGATAGCCGAGACGATGTCCGTGTGAAAATCTCTCGGAAAAGAAGTCGTAAATTTGACTCGTTCGATTCCTGTCGCAGCGACGGCACGAAGCAATTTGGAAAAAGGCGTCGCGCCCGGATAATCAACCAAATCATCCATTGAAGCGGGGCGATAGCTGTTGACGTTCTGCCCTATCAAGTGTACTTCGCGAAACCCTTTTTCGCGCAGCGTATGCACTTCCCGGAGAATTTCAGAAGGGTTGCGGCTCTTCTCGCGCCCGCGTGAGAAAGGAACAATACAGTACGAACAAAATTTATTGCAGCCCTCTATAATCGGCACAAAGGCAATATGCGCCGAATGCCGCTCGACGTGCGAGACATCCCACGATTCGCCTTCCCTGCGCTCGCCCAAATCAATTGATCCGCTCTCACCTGCCTGAGCGCGCACAATCAACTCCGGTAATCTGTCTGTGGCGCGCGTTCCGGCAACAAAGCTTAAAGTCGGCGCATAATCGAATAATGCTTCGCCTTCCAACTGCGCCACGCAACCCATCAGACCGATTAAAGGTTCGCGCCCGCGCCTTTGCTTGCGAACCTCTCCGATCCTGGTAAAAACTTTATGCGCGGCTCGCTCGCGAATCGAACAGGTGTTAAAGATGACGACATCGGCAGCGGCGACAGAGTCGCTCGGGTCGTAGCCTGCTTCGCGTAAAGTCGTCCACGCGCGCTCCGTATCGGCAACGTTCATCTGGCAGCCCAATGTCTCTATGTAAACAGTTGTTTTCTTCATGCGAAATAAAAAGCAGCAAGATTACGGCAGCCGGAGTGTAGCAGAACCGGCGCATTCAAAGCGAGATAACATTTACTTACGCGCCCTAGTGTGCCGCACAGCGACGGGAAGCGGCGCAAGTTTAGCTGTGCCTGCGAAATTCTCCAGCAAACAGCGCGCAGCTTCGATTGTCGCCGCCTCGACATTATGGCCTCCAATCATGCGCGCCAATTCGCGCACGCGTGCGTCGCCCTCCATTTTGTTTATACAGGTGTGTGTGCGCCCGTTTTTGACAGTTTTGGAGATAACGTAATGTTGATCTGCAAAGCGCGCAATTTGCGGCTGATGCGTGACACACACAACCTGTGTGCCGGTCGCTAAAGTTTTCAATTTATGACCGACAGCTTCTGCCGCGCGGCCGCCGATGCCCGCATCTATTTCATCGAAGACAAGCGTTTCGCTGTGCTCGGCGGATTTGTGTGCCCTTGTGCCGGTTGTACGCAAAACCAACATCAATCTGGAAAGCTCGCCTCCGGATGCGACTTTTGCCAGCGGCCTTGGGGGTTCGCCCGGATTGGCGGCTAAAAGAAATTCCACAGAGTCAATTCCTTCGGCTGTGCAAAGCTCTTCCTGCCCGGATCGCAGTGTTTCAATGGCGACAAGAAAACTGGCCTGCTCCAGCGCAACATTGGATAAAGCGGCTGTCACACGTCTGGCAAGCAACGGCGCAGCCGATCTTCTTTTGTCGCTCAGCAATTGCGCTGTACCCATGTAATCACGCTTTGCTTCTTCCATACGTGCTACCAATTGCTGTTCGTTGTCCGTATCGTCGGCAATCATCGAGAGCTTTCCGGAAAGCTCATCCTGAAGTTGAAGAATGCCTTGCAAGTCTGTGTTATACTTACGCTTAAGTTTTTCAAGCTCCGACAATCTATGCTCTATATCCGCCAGCCTCTGCGGTGAATATACAATATTTTCGTTGCGGCGGCGCAAGCCCTCCGCAATATCCGTCAGCGTCAGGACAGTGGCCTGTAGCTGATCGAGTGCTCCCGTCGCATCTGGGTCAAACTCGCTCAAGTCTTCCAGCCGCCGCCGCACATAAGCTAATTTCGCGATGATGCTTTCGTCATTTTCATACAGTTCATCATAAGCACTCGAACTCAGTTGCGAAATTTTTTCGGCGTGCGCCAAAAGTTTTTTTTCGGCCTGTAGTTCAATATCTTCTCCAGCGTGCGTGGCGGCGGTTTTGATCTCCGCGAGTTGATACTGCAAGTAATCCTCTAGCCGCTTTGCTTCACTTAATTCCGCACGGTGCGCCAACAGAGCCGCCGCAGTTGTTTTCCAACGGCGAAAGCCGTCCATCACCCGCTCGCTTAATTCGCTGCATCGAGCAAAATCATCCAGTAAACTCAGTTGAAAGCGTTTCGATAAAAGCGTTCGCTGATCGCCCTGACCGAAAATATCTATTAGATAGGGTTGCAATAGCTGCAAAGTCGCTGCATTTACCATCTCGTCGCCGATAAATATGCGATTCTTGCCGACAGCGCTTACTTCCCTGCGGATCGTAATCTCTGTAGGCACGGAGAGCGTAATCCCGACTTCTCCTAAAATTTTATCGACGCTGCTTTTGGAGGATGATTCGACTCGGAAAATACCCTCGATAACGGCCACTCGTTCGCCTGTCCGCACCTGCTCTACGGAGCTGCGGCTACCCGTTAATAAACCCATCGCGCTAATGATAATGCTTTTCCCGGAACCCGTTTCTCCGGTTAAAATATTTAGCCCTTCGCCGATGTCCAGAGTGACTTTGTCAATGACCGCAAAATTGCTTATCTCAAGATGCTTCAACATATTGCCCTAAAACGTTTACGCCTTACATTAAAGGTGGTACATGAAACCCGGATGATTTTAGCTTGCATTGGCTAAACTTTATCGGGTAGTATCGCTGCCTTATAAAGAGCGTTCCAGCAAGGAGAAAATTCTGATGTCGTTCAACAAAATAATTATCGTCGGTAATTTAGGTCGTGATCCGGAACTACGCTATACGCCGCAGGGCACTCCTGTGTGCAGCTTTACAGTGGCGACCAACGACAAACGCAAGGACAAAACAGGCGAACTGCAAGATATCACCACATGGTTTCGCGTGACCGTATGGGGGCGTCAAGCTGAAACGGCTTCACAGTATTTGACCAAGGGGCGACCTGTGTATATTGAAGGCAGATTGCGCCTCGAAGAATGGTCGGATCGTGATGGCAAACAACGATCCACGCTTGAGGTTCACGCAACAGACATGCAATTTATCGGCGGCGGGAGAAGCGAAGACGCCGCAACTCCATCCCAGAATACGGCGACAGCATCCGCAACCGGCAGCAAGGCCGATCCATCACAGCCTCCGGACAATGAGTTTTCAGACGACGATATTCCGTTTTAAGACGGTAATCGCCTTGGTTTTCCGTCATCGCGGGTTAGTTGTCGGCGCGCCGACAACTAACCCGCGATTCCCCATTCGCCCAGCCGCCGTAAACGCTCGTAGCGTTGCCGTAATCTCGCGCTCGTGGTTCTTTCCCTTTCTTCTTTTATAACTTTGCCGAGAGCTTCGTCAAGCACGCGCACCGTCGCCTCACAATCGAAATGTGCTCCGCCAATCGGTTCCTTCAAGATCATGTCGGCAATGCCGCGCTCGAAAAGATCGTTCGCCGTTAAGCGCAGTTCTTTGGCAGCGCGCTCCGCGTCAGCCGCGTTTTTCCAAAGAATGGCGGCGCACCCTTCCGGCGAAATCACAGAATAAACAGCATTTTCCAGCATTAGAACGCGGTCGCCGACGCCTATGCCAAGCGCCCCGCCGGAACCTCCCTCGCCAATCACCACCACAATCACAGGCACGCGCAATTTCGACATTTCACGCAAATTAAAAGCAATCGCCTCGGCCTGTCCGCGCTCCTCCGCGTCAATGCCGGGATAAGCGCCCATCGTATCTATAAAAGAAATAATAGGGCGGTTAAATTTATCCGCAATTTGCATGACGCGCAGTGCCTTGCGATACCCTTCCGGTTTCGGCATACCGAAGTTTCTTTGGCGGCGCTGCTTCGTGCCTCTTCCCTTTTGATGGCCGATAACTGCGACGGGCAATTCTTTGTAGTGCGCAAAGCCGCACACCATCGCCGGATCATCCGAGAAACGCCGGTCACCATGCAGTTCCGTGAAATCATCGAACAACTTTTCGATAAAATCGAGCGTGTGCGGGCGTTCAGGGTGGCGCGCTAATTGAACGCGTTGCAGCGCCGTCAAATCTTCTGTGCCGGGATTCAAGTTATCCACCTTTAATTAATATCCTCACTGAAAAGTATCAAAATCAGTGCAAACGCGCGGCGTTGAGCCATTCGACGCGGCATCCGTGGCTTTGCAGAATACTTTCAATTTCGATGCTTCCTTTAATCCGTAAAGAGCCGTGCGGTTTCGTTCGGACAATCAGCCCGCTTTCGAGCGCAAGCTCTATATATACATCACATTCGCCTTTATGCTGTCCCAAAACTCGAAAAAGGTCTTCGACACGAGAATGGCTTAAGTCGCGCGCTGTAAACGAGATAACAATCGCACGCGCTTTTCGCTGAAGAACATCACTTAATTTTTCTACTTGATCGACTATGATGCTTGCGGCACCGTCATCCGTCAGCTCCAATTTTCCTGTCAAAAGAACAGGAATATCGTCAGCCATAACCCCACTGTGCCTGCTGAAAACTTCCGGCCACATCACGCATTTGACAGAGCCTGTTTCATCTTCCAGACGCATTAAAGCAAATCGCGAACCCTTTTTAGTCGTGCGCACCTGCAAAGCGGTGACGATCCCGCCCATACTCAAAATGGCACCGTTCATCTGAGCTTGTAATCCTGTCGCTTTGATGCCGCCGATTCCTGTCAGAATCTCCTGATAGTCTTCCAGAGGATGTCCGGTAATATAAAATCCGACGGCTTCCTTTTCATGCGCTAGTAAAGTCGCGTGCGTCCATGGAGCAGAATCCGGCAAATTGTCCTGCACGGGCGAACTGCTTTCCAGCCCGAAAAGCCCACTTTGCCCGTGCGTGTGATTTTTTTGCGCGCGACTGCCAGAAGAAAGAGCAGAGTCAATCGCACCATGCAAGCGCGCGCGCCAGGCGGTTGTCGGCTGCCCTGCATTCATAGAATCTAAGGCACCCGCGCAAATTAAATTTTCGCAAACGCGCTTATTGAGGGCATTTTGTGCGACGCGTTCCGTAAAATCAAATAGCGAGCTGAACGCGCCAGCTTCACGCGCCGTTAAAATACCGCTCACGCTGGAAGTACCCACGCCTTTAATCGCTGCTAAACCATAACGAATCGCGCCCTGTAACGGAGTAAAGCCCATCCCGCTTTCGTTAAGATCGGGTGGCAGAAGTTTAATGCCCTGTCCGCGCAACTCCGATGTGTACTTAAACACCTTCGCCGTATCCTGAATTTCATTTGAGAGAACGGCGGCGTAAAAATGCTCCGGAAAGTGCGCTTTAAGATAGGCGGTTTGGAACGCAAGGTACGCATACGCGACGCTGTGGCTGCGATTGAACCCATAATCGGCAAACTGCGCCATCAAGGAAAAAATCTGTTGCGCTTTTTCGCGCTTAATATTTCTTCCGACAGCGCCTTCCACGAACTTCTGTTCGTGCATCGCCATTTCCTCGCGTTTTTTCTTTCCCATGGCCCGCCGCATCAAATCCGCCTCGCCCAGACTATAACCGGCCAGCTTTTGGGCTAACTGCATAATTTGCTCTTGATAAACCAGAATGCCGTAAGTATTGCTCAGGATTTCTTTCATCTCCGGAACGATATAACGCACGGTTTTATGCCCATGGTGTCTTTCGATAAAATCATCGACCATGCCGCCATCGAGCGGACCCGGCCTGTAGAGCGCATTGAGGGCGGCGAGGTCTTCGAGTCCATGCGGTTTTAGCTTGCGGCAAATCTCCTGCATTCCGGATGATTCAAACTGAAAGACCGCTTCCGTGCATCCGTCCGCGAATAATTGCATGGTTTTTTCGTCATCAAGTGGGATCGCCGCCCAGTCTAATTCCATGTTAAGCGAACTCTTAACAGTTTTTAAGCAGTCGCTTATGACGGTTAAAGCAGTCAGGGCGAGGAAATCCATTTTCAGCATCCCTGTCTTTTCAAGGTCTGCCATCGGATACTGCGTTGTCAATTCGTCCTTAGATGAAACGGTGACCGGCACGAGTTCCGGCAGCGGCAGCGGCGAGATCACGACGCCGGCGGCGTGTACGGAAGAATGGCGCGCGCATCCTTCCAGACGCTTTGCCAGATCAATTAGTTCGCGCACCTGCGCCTCTTTTTCAATGGCGTCGCGCAGTTCCGGCACCTGCTCTATCGCCTGTGCGATGCTGACGTTGCGGCCCCGCACAGGCGGCGGAATCATTTTCGCGATCCTGTCTACTTCCGCGTAAGGTATATCTAAAGCGCGCCCGACATCCTTGATCGCGGCTTTCGAGGCCATTGTGCCGAAAGTGATAATCTGGCAGACGGAATCGCGTCCATAAAGATTCGCCACGTGATTAATCACTTCGCCGCGCCCGCGCACGCAAAAATCAATATCTATATCGGGCATAGAGACGCGCTCCGGATTAAGAAAGCGCTCGAATAGTAAGTCATATTGCAGTGGGTCTACATCTGTGATTTCCAGACAGTAGGCGACCAGCGACCCGGCGGCTGAGCCGCGCCCCGGGCCGACCGGAATGGAATTATCCTTGGCATAGCGTATAAAGTCCCAGACGATCAGAAAATACCCGGCAAAGCCCATCTGCTTAATCATCGCGATTTCGCTCGAAATGCGCGCCTGATAGTCGCCCATAGAATGCTTTAGAAAGCCTTGCGCAGTCTGTTTCTCCCAGACCTGCCGCCGCCGGCGCTCGTATCCTTCTCTGACAACTTTCTCAAAGTATTCGTCAGGGCTAAGGTCTGCGTCCGTTGCCGGGATAGGATAATTCGGCACGTGGTTAACGCCGCTCGGCAGCTTTATATCGCACATCTCCGCGATGTCCAGCGTGCGTGTCAGGACTTCGGGCATATCGCCGAAAAGCTGCCACATTTCTTCTGAAGAGCGCACATAGTAATAAGGAGACCCGTAACGCAGGCGATTGGCGTCGTTCACTGTTTTGCCGGAGCCGATACAGAGCAATACATCATGCGCGCGCGCGTCTTCGGGCATCAGGTAATGGGCATCGTTGGTCGCAACAAGCGGTATCTGTGTGCGTTTGGAGAGGTCTACCAAAGGTTTCCGTATGCGATTCTGCGGTTCGAGTCCATGGTCTTGAATTTCCAGAAAATAATTACCTTTGCCGAGTATCTCCTGAAACTCCAAGGCTTCTGTCGCCGCTTCATCGAAGCGATCCCGCACCAGAAGCGCCGACGGAATACCCGAGAGGCAGGCAGAAAGTCCTATCAAGCCGCCGCTGTGTTGCGCCAGCAATTCCTTATCGATGCGCGGCTTATAATAAAATCCATCTGTATAAGCCTTTGATGAGAGCCGCGCGAGGTTCTGGTAGCCCTCCAGATTTTTTGCCAGCAGGATCAAATGAAAATTGGTCTTTTCGCCAGCGACTTTCGGAGCCGAGCGGTCTTTGTGATTGCCGCGCGTGATATACGCTTCACAGCCGATGATCGGCTTAACGTCCTGCGCTTTCATCGCGTTATAGAAAGAGATAGCACCGAACATATTGCCGTGGTCTGTAATGGCGCAGGCACGCATTCCCAGTTCCGGGAGTCTTTTCGACAAAGGCTTGATCTGCGTCGCGCCGTCCAGCAAGCTGAAGTCCGTATGCAAATGCAGATGCACGAAATCTTTTCCGGTCATGTAGTGGCCTCGATTTTTAGTTTTATAAAAGTCGCGGGAAGACCCGGAACGCCGTCAAGTAACAACACGTCTTTGCTTCTATACCAACTATATCACGTGCTGTTCTTAAAAGGGAGCACAAGATGTAGCACAAAGAAGTGTTTTTGCTTTTAAGGCTATTCCTTAAATTCACTTCTCCAACCTAAAGCTTTAAGTTTACTTTAACTGTGAAGTCACGCAGTGGTTGTGGTCACTCAGCACAGGTTTATTCCCATTCGATTGTGCTGGGTGGTTTGGAACTAATATCGTAGACAACACGATTGATACCGCGCACCTCCGAGATCAGGCGCGAGGAAACGCGTGCGAGGAGGTCGTGTGGCAGGCGCGCCCAATCCGCTGTCATGCCGTCCAGACTGGTCACGGCACGAATCGCCAGAACCTGCTCATATGTTCGGGCGTCGCCCATTACGCCCACAGTCGAGATCGGCAAAAGCACGGGAAACGCCTGCCAGACACTGTGATAAAGGTCTGCGTTGCGAAGTTCTTCATCTAGAATTCGATCCGCCACTTGCAGCAAACGCACTCTTTCGGCGGTCACTTCGCCCAATATGCGTACAGCCAGACCGGGTCCCGGAAACGGATGACGTTGCAGTATTTCTTCCGGTACTCCCAACTCACGGCCGATTGTTCGCACTTCGTCCTTAAAAAGTTCGCGCAACGGCTCAATAAGCTTTAGTTTCATCTGCTCCGGTAGGCCACCTACATTATGGTGGCTCTTAATAACCGCCGAAGGGCCATTTACGGAAACAGATTCAATAACATCCGGGTAAAGCGTTCCTTGAACAAGATATTTTACGTCACCCAAGCGGGCTGCTTCCTCATCAAAAACTTCAACAAATTCGCGCCCGATAATCTTACGCTTTAACTCCGGATCAATAACTTCATGTAACGCATCAAGAAACCTGCCGCCCGCCTTTACTCCACGCAAATTCAGCTTCATGCTTTGCTTGAATAAACTTAAAGTGGACTCGTATTCATTGTCTCGTAAAAGCCCGTTATCAACGAAAATACAACATTGACGGTCTCCAATTGCTTCATTGACAAGAGCAGCGGCGACGGTTGAATCAACTCCGCCGGATAAGCCGCAGATAACTTGCCCGATCTCTCCCGCCTTTTGGCGTATCGCCTCAATCTGTGTCTGTATTACTGACACAGGCGACCAGTCGCCCCGGCATTTACAGATATTAAATAAAAAATTCTTTAGAATTTGAAACCCGAATTCGCTGTGGGCAACTTCCGGGTGAAACTGTAGACCGAATAAGCTTTTGCTTAAATTCTCAAATCCGTTAAGCGCACCGTCTGTAACTGCCGTTAAGCGAAAGCTGGATGGCATTGCAGTGACTTGGTCACCGTGACTCATCCAGACATCCATCCGGGACGGAAGGCCTTCAAACAAAGGGCTTGACGATTCGACGATATTCAATTGAGCGAACCCGTACTCGTGCCTTGCCGAGGCTTGAACCCTTCCGCCCAGACTTGCCGCCATTAACTGCAATCCGTAACAGATGCCGAGGGTCGGGCAGATGACTTCTTCAAACAGCCCTGCCATTGGTCGCGGCGCTTCCGGTGCGTATACTGAGGCAGGGCCGCCCGAAAGAATCAAGCCTTTCGGCTGGCGCGCATATATCTGGTCTCTGGTAGCATTGAAAGGAAGAATTTCGCAGTAAACTCCTGCCTCGCGAATCCTACGTGCGATCAACTGCGTATACTGCGAGCCGAAATCTAAAACAATAATCGTCTCATGCGATGCGTTGCTGCTCAAAAAAGTCAACCTCCATGCGCCGCTGCGCGTCTTACTCCTTTAATCTTTTTACCAACGGAAGGATTATACTTCGTGCATCGGATCACCGACAAATTTGCGCGCAGATTAAATATGGCCGTTGCGAGTTGCTCTCCGAAAATACAATGATCCTTCCGTTAAAATTATCTTTATATCTGAAAGTCTTCGCTGCGCGCGACGCAAAGTGGCGCATCCGGAGACATATAAACTTTGGGATATTCGCTTTTTTGTTGCTCGCCGGGCTGATGCCCGCCGATGCGCAGTCTTTTTTGGCAGTGTCTTTGCCGACTGGATTTTCCGGCACGGGCAATATCTCTTTATCACGCCCGCTGATGCTTCGCTGGCACTACGCTTCAGAAGCGACTGTAAATCTGGCTCCGGTTGTGGCACAGAACCAGATTTATCTGCCGCTCGCGTCGGGCGTGATTGTTTCTTTAAGCAGCGTTGATGGCGCATTGTTCTGGAAATCGGAGATCGGTGGAGAAGTTTCGGCGGTGCCGTCAGCAGATGAACGCGGCGTTTATCTGGCATCCGCAACAGCAGAGACGGTACCGCAAAATTCTTCTTCGCGCGACAGCAGCGGCGTCTTGCGCGCGTTGGGACGCGAAAGCGGTGTCACTTTATGGAGGCGCACGCTGTCGTCACCCATACAGGGCGCGCTGGCGGCCACTCAAACGACGATTTACGGCGGCGCACGCGACGGACACCTTTACGCCGTACAGAAAAATACAGGCGAGATATTATGGGCGAGGCAATTCCCTGCTGCGTTCAATTCTTGCCCGCTCGCGGACGGTTCGCGTCTTTATATCGGTGCCGAAGATGGCACTTTTGCGGCGATCAATCAAAAAACCGGAGACACTCTCTGGCGTTATCGGACGCGCGGGGCGGTGCGCGGCAATCCCGTATTGCTGGATGGATTCGTGTTTTTCGGCTCCATGGACGGTTATGTGTATGCGCTCGGAGCGGCGGATGGTCGGTTGCGCTGGCGAACGCGAACCGGAGCAGGTGTTCAATCTCTGGCAAACGCAGGAGGCGGGCTGATTGCGCCGTCGCTGGATAATTTCGTGTACATGCTTTCGTTGGCTCGCGGCAATCGTCTATGGAAGCATCAAATGGCCGGAAGAGTCGCGGCGGCTCCGCTGACGACGATTGATGGAGCGCTATTCACACCGATTGCGGGCGACGAAGCGGTGGTGCTGGATTTACGCGACGGCAAGCAACTCAACGTCCTGCCGCTCGGCGCAGATGGAGCGACAGCCGCCGCTCCCGTCCTTGCAAACAATATACTTTTACTTACGACACGACACGGACTGCTGGCCTTCGCTCAAGCCGACGATGCCGCGTCCCGCAGCAGATAATTTCAAATCAAATTCCCGCAGCAGGTGATTCAATTAAATTGGAGAAGAAGTTTGCGGTGGGGTCTTTCTGCGAAAAATGGAGGCAAAGCGCAGCAGCAATCCGTAGAGCAAGTATCCCACGCCGAGCACGAGCAGCACGTAGCGCGAAAATAGCCAGATCAACATTCCGACAGACGCAACCAGCAAGATAACCATCGGCGTGCTTCGCTTGCTTGTGCCGAGAGATTTGAAACTCGGGTAGCGTAAGGTGCTGACCATCAGCGCGCCCAAACAACCAGCCAGAGCCATCGCCAGACCGCTGTAAAGTTCCGCATAGCTTCGTTCGTATGTGACGAGCGGCGCGGGCGCAAAATGCACAATCGCGGCGATTACTCCGGCGGCGACAGGAATCGGCAATCCGACGAAACTCTTTTTATCCAGCTTCTGCGTTCCCTCTGCGAGCACGCGCGGGCGCGCCGCCTGCACGTTAAAGCGCGCCAGACGAAATGCGCCGCAGATCAAATACATAAAGGATAAAAACCAGCCGAGTTTGTGCGCGCCGCTGCCGTCGCTGAGAGCGGAGCCGTAGCCCCATGCGTAAGCCAGCACGGCCGGAGCAATTCCGAATGTCAGCACATCCGCAATCGAATCGAGTTGCACTCCGAACTCCGTCGTGGTCTTCGTCATACGCGCAATGCGCCCGTCCAACATATCGAACAGCACTGCCCAGCCGATAGCGCGCGCGGCATTGTCGAAATGAATCGCAGCGCGCTCAAGATCAGTAGCGCCTCCCAATCCGACAAGCTGGAATCCGCGCAGGGCAGCCATCACAGCGTAAAAACCCATGCCTATATTGGCAGCCGTAAATGCTGAGGGAATCACGTACAGGCCTTTTCGCAGGCCGCGCCGATTGGCGTTAGAAGGCGCGTCCGTAGAAGAATGCGCAGCGGCGTTCAGATGCGTGATGTCGGTGTCGGCGCTCAAGAAATTCTCCCGATAATTGTTTCGCCGCCGCGCACGCGTTCGCCTTCGCGCACGTGTACGGAGACTTCCGGCGGCAGCACGAGGTCTGTGCGCGAACTGAATTTAATCAAGCCGAACCTCTCGCCCAACTCAACCGAATCGCCTGCGCGCTTCCAGCAAATAATGCGCCGCGCCAGCACGCCTGCGATCTGTTTGCAAACCACAGTGAGGCGCGCTCCCTCAATCGTCAAACTGTTTTGTTCATTGACGAGGCTTGAATCTTCGCGCGTCGCCATCACAAAGCGGCCTTTGGCATAAGTGATGTCTCGGATCGTCCCGGCTATCGGTGCGCGATTGATGTGTACGTCGAGCGGCGAAAGAAAAATGCTCACGAGCGTTGGCGAGCGCTCATCGTTTGGCGCTAATTTACGCACGCGCGTGACGCGTCCATCGGCGGGCGCAACGACTACGGAAGCATCTTGCGGAGCGAGGCGTCTCGGGTCACGGAAAAAGTATGCCATGAAGCCCGCGAGCGCGAGGCACAAAAGTGCGGGCGGCCACCAACCGAACAAAAGCGCGGCGAGTGCGAGCGCCGCAGGAATCGCTATATATGGAAAACCTTCTCGTGCCAAAATAGTGTCGTTGCCGTTCTGTCTGAAGTTGTCAGGTAAGACGAAATCTTATGCTTGGAGCCTGTGAAATTGCAGCTAATGAAAAAGGGAGCGCTCGGTGTAATGGCGGCACTCCCGTTTTCCATGTGTTCTTTTAGATTTGCACGTTGCGGTGCGGCGGCCTTCGTTAATGCCCTGAGCCGCTGTGTGCCTGATGCTGCAGCATAATCGCCTGCATCTGATCCTTCACGGCCAATTTCTTTTTCTTCAGTGTAACTTCTTCCAATTGCTCTTCGTCGTTCGGATAGGCAAGGGCGTTTAGTTCATTGAGACGCGCTTCGTAGCGCCCATGTTCACGCGCGAGGTCGCGGAATTCGGAATTGCTTGTCATCAGTTGGTCGCGCAGACCATCTGTCCCATTTACTTCCATCTTCTAGAAGCCTCCTTTCAAGTTCGAAAACAATTCACAGCGGCGCAGCGCAAACCACATCGAACTTGCGACCGCCGCCTGTAGTTACTCGAAGCGAAAATGTTAGCCCAAACGTGGCAGTCAGATCAAGCCCTTTAGATTTCGGCGGACATTAACAGTGCATCATCGAGCGGAGCGGCGTAGTAGTTCTTACGCCGCCCTGTGATTCTAAATCCTTGTCGCAGATAAAGCGACTGCGCGGCAACGTTTGCGGCGCGCACTTCCAGCAGCGCACCGCGCACGCCGCGCACGCTCCCCACTTGCAACGCATGTTCGAGCAGCGCCGCTCCGATTCCCTGTTGACGATAGATTTCCCGCACCGCCACGTTATTGATGTGTAATTGTCCCGCTCCAAGTCGCGCCGCAATAAAGCCCGCAAGTGATTGTTCGTGCTTGCCGCCGCCGCTGTTTGCCGCATCGTCTCTCATGCGCGCGACCAGCATCACTGTTTCAACAGTGCGCGCAAGCTCTTCATGATAGCCGTCCCACCCCCAGCGACTCAGCCCGCTTGCTTCTTCTATCTCGACGACTTCGAGCAAATCGTGTTCGGTCATCGCCTCAATCGTGAATTTTATTTGTGGCAGGCGCGCAGCGTTTACGCTGGACATTGCTGTTTAATCTCCGCATCGGACAAACGCACATAAATGGCCTGCAAGTCTTTCGCGTCGCCATGATCGCCGATACGATAGCGTTCGAGCGCCAGCGCAGAGACATGCTTCGCCAGATTCGCGACAGGCGCGGCGAGACGCCATGCATTTTCTTCGTTCACGATGGCTTTGCCGCTTTCGTTTTTCCCGAACTCATCTTCATCATCGAGGAGCGCCAGCTTTTCCTGTCGGGCGCGTTCCGTAATCTGCTCTGCATAAAGACGCGCGCCGTCGCCCGCCCACACGAGCGTGCGAGAAGTGGCAAACTGCCGGATCAAATCCTGCGGCTCGATGTGCCCCGCCTTCGATAAAGCGCGCACGGTTCCACGTTCGCTTGTTTCAAACATTTGCCAGAAAACTTCGCCGCGCCCTGCCGGTAGCATCGCCACCGTGCGCTTCGAGTAACCTGCCGCGTGTGCGATGGCGTGCAGCGTCGGGATGCCTACGCAAGGTCGACCAAGCACGGCGGCGAAAGCCTTCAGAGTCGCTAGCCCGATGCGCAGCCCTGTAAAACTTCCGGGGCCTGCGGCTGCCGCAAAAAGTTCGACATCCTGTATCGAAGCGTTTGCTTCGGCCAACAATTCTTCGAGCTGCTGCAAAAGATGCGCGGACTGCGAAATATTCGGATCACCCGTTCGCTCTGCGATCACATTGTTGCCGCGCGCCAGACAAATGCTGCCCGCGCGCGTCGCCGTTTCAATCGTCAAGATCAATATGGAATCGTATGCGGTCACAGAAACAATCTTCGCGCTCTTGCTCTCCGGCAGCTCATTGCTCCGGCAACTTAAATCATCTTATTTGACAGCCTGTGCTTTGCCGCGCGATTATAAGGCGTTCGACTTGTTACACGCAACGCAGATTTTTTTATTCGCCGATGCCGCTTGGAGTATGCTTTGACGGCACAGTAAAGTATGTGTCAATCGCTTTGCGGCGTGCGCGTGTTGTTAATCAAATTTACTCGACGGGGAAATGCAGTAATGGGTCAGCGCCGTATAGGGATTCTGACGGGCGGCGGCGATTGTCCGGGACTCAATGCCGTGATTCGCGCTGTGGTCAGGCGCGCGCTCGCCGCCGACACGGAAGTGCTCGGCATCAAAAACGGCTGGCAGGGACTTGTCGAAGCAGACATCGAACCGCTCACGCGCCACTCTATCAGCGGCATACTTCCACGCGGCGGCACTGTTCTCGGCACGTCGCGTTACAACCCGCGACACAATCCTGCGGCCATCGAAAGACTAGAAAGCAATTGGGAGAAGTATAAGCTTTCCGCGCTGGTTGTCGTCGGCGGCGAAGGCACTCTCTCGGCGGCTTTGGAAATGTGGCGCGATCACAAATTACCGCTGGTCGGGATTCCTAAAACCATTGACAACGATGTGGCCGGAACAGATTATACATTCGGTTTCGACACCGCCGTTGGCGTCGTCACGGACGCCGTAGATCGTTTGCACTCAACCGCCGAATCGCATCACCGCGTGATGGTCGTTGAAGTGATGGGACGGCACACGGGCTGGATCGCTGCCTACGGCGGCATTGCCGGTGGAGCCGACGTAATTCTCGTGCCCGAACATCCTTTTCGTCTCTCGCGCGTGTGCGAATTGTTGCGCCTGCGCCAGCAGCAGGGACTTGCCTTCTCCATCGTGATCGTCGCGGAAGACGCGCACCCGCACCCGGAAGAAAATTTCCTGAGCGATGAAACAAGCGCAGATATTTTTCAACACGACAGGCTCGGCGGCATCGGTGCCGTGCTGGGGCGCGAAATAGAGCGTTGCACAGGCATTGAAACGCGCGTCACCAAACTCGGCTACGTGCAGCGCGGCGGCTCTCCGACGGCGTTCGATCGAGTGCTCGCAACGCGTTTCGGCGTCAAGGCTTTCGATATGATCGTCGCAGAAGAGTGGGGACGCATGGCTGCTTTGCACGGCAGCGAAATTACGAGCGTGCCGCTGACAGAGGCCGTCGGACATCTCAAGCGGCTCGACGAAGAAATTTATCGCGTCGCTGAATTCTTTTTCGGTTAACCCAATGACACGCAGTAGAACGCGCAATAGAAATTGCTCCACAGGTGCGGCGCGCGCAGGCAAAAACAGTTCGCGCTTTTTCGCACGTAAGCATTCCAGAGGCGTTTTGCAGACATGAAAATCTGCCCTATCTGCCAGCGTTGCTACGATGACGCTGACACAAGATGTTCCCAGGATGAAACGATGCTTGTCGCCTCGCGCCACGGCTCGCGTTTCATCACGGACAAATATCGCCTGGACAGTCTGCTCGGTAGAGGCGGCATGGGAGCCGTTTACGCTGGTACGCATGTCGATCTCGAACGCGAGATCGCCATCAAATTATTGCTGCCGGATTTCACCGCCGAAGCCGAAGCGCTCGAACGTTTTCGCCGCGAAGCGCGAGCCGCCGCCAAGCTCAATCATCCGAACGTCGCAGACACTTTCGACTACGGCTCATTGCCCGACGGCGGCGCATACATCGTCATGGAACTCGTCAACGGACAGAGCCTGCGCGACTACATGAATGCGGCTGGCGCTCTGTCTTTTGCTGAAGCAGTGCTAATTACCAGACAAGCGGCGGACGGCGTCGAGGCGGCGCACCGCAGCGGTATTATTCATCGTGATATGAAGCCGGGCAATATTATCCTCGCGCGCGATCACCATGACCGTGTGCTCGTCAAGGTGGTTGATTTCGGTGTCGCCAAATTGCGCGAGCAAACAACATCTTCCGGCGGCGCGCTCACTGCATCCGGCTCGCTCATCGGCACGCCGCGCTACATGGCTCCCGAACAATGTTCCGGCCATCCGGCAGATGCGCGCTCGGACATTTATAGCCTCGGCGTTATTCTCTACGAAATGCTCGCTGCCCGCCCGCCCTTCGATGCGCCGACGGCCACCGCCATCGCCATCAAGCATATTCAGGAACAGCCGCCGCCGCTGCATGAGTTTCGCGCCGATGTGCCTTTGCATCTGGAACAACTCGTGATGCAGACGCTCGACAAAAATCCTGATCGTCGCCCGCAAACGGCGGCGGAGTTGGCTGACCGCCTTGAATTGATCGGGCGCGAAATGAACATCAACGTGCTGTCCGCACACGGGCGCGACGATTCTCGACCAGCGCGAAATACGCTCGATCCGCAAACCAGCGCAGATGCCGCATCGCAGACGAATCCGCACATCGCCGGAGTTCAGGGAGAAACGAAACGCGCAGGCGAACCGACGAATGAATATTTCGCTGCTGCTCAAGACACTTCCGGGGATGAAGTTCGACAAACAAGCGCGCCGCTCATCAACGATTCGATGACTTCAGAAGCCGCTGCGCAGATTCCAACGAATGTCCTTTTACCGACGCCGGTTTCTGTGGCGCACCAAACTGTGCCGGACATGCCGGACGAGCGAACCTTTGTCAAAGGCGAGGCGGCGAACAGCACGGGCGGCGGCGCGCCATCCGTCACAAGCCACGACGCAGATTCCTTCGCCGCGTCTTCCGGTTCCTTCAATGAATCACACTCGCGGCGTTCGTCAGCCTTGCCCTATGCCGCATTATTCGTAGTGCTTGCCGTAATCGCTTTTGCCGCGACCTTATGGCTCAAGCAAAATCGCTCGGCGTCTGATGAAGCAATCGCAAACAACGCGCCGGAAACCATCGCGCGAACGAACGATTCCATGCCGACGAACGCTGGCAGCGTGGCTAATTCCGGCGCAAATAATGCTAACGGCAAAAGCACTGCTCAAACGAGTGTGCCGAACATCACGCGCAACGCTTCGCCGCCCGATCAAACATCCGCGCGCAATGCAAGTGATGAATTGCGTTCATCGCTCAACGATTGGATTGCCGCGACGAATGCGCGTAACGTTGATCGCCAAATGAATTTTTACGCGCCGGTGCTCGATAAATATTACCTACGCCCGAATGCTTCCGCGAATTTTGTGCGCGCGGACAAAACTAATCTCTTCTCGCATACGAATTCCGTGAACGTGAACGTCACAGAGCCTTCGATCACACTCAGCAATGACAATCGCACAGCGACCATGCGTTATACTAAGAATTGGAATTTCACGGGCGCGCGCTCTGACAGCGGTCAAGCCGTAGAGGAATTGCGCTGGACGAAAACGAACAACGGCTGGAAGATTATCAGCGAGCGCGATTTGCGTTAAGCGTTTCTTAAATTTTCGTTTTTTCAATTTTCATAGCCACGTGCGCGCCGCCTCACACACAATCGCGCCGCGCCAAACACTTGTTGTCTGACGCTTTCCGAAACTCAAATATTAGTTTGATAAATTTTCTATGACAGCCACTCCTCAAACGCCTATGCTGCGGCAATATCTGGAACTTAAAAAGCAGTATCCGGGCACACTGCTTTTTTTTCGTCTAGGTGATTTTTACGAACTCTTTTACGACGACGCCGTGACGGGCGCGCGCGAATTGCAAATCACGTTGACGGCGCGCCGCAAAGAACGCGGCGAAGCGATCCCTATGTGCGGCGTGCCGCATCACTCTGCGGCAAATCATATCGCGAAGCTCGTTCGCAAAGGCTATCGCGTCGCTATTTGCGAGCAAACCGAAGCCGCCACGAAAACAAAAAAATTAGTGCGCCGTGAAGTCGTGCGCATTATCACGCCGGGAACGGCGATTGACCCGCAACTCGTCGAAGAACGCGAAACCATTTATCTGGCGGCGGTGTGCGGCAGCGGCGAACGCATGGCCGCAGCATTCCTCGATCTCTCGACGGGAGAATTTCGCGCCACCGAAACTCACGGCACAGACGCATGGGAGAAGATTCGCGCCGACATAGAATCCTACGCCCCGCGCGAATTACTCTTCCCTGCTTCGCTGACCACGCTCGTTCAGAGCGCGCCTCACACAAGCGCCTGCACCGCTCCCCTTCCGCTGTCGAATGACCAAGCGAGTTCTCAATCAAGTTCTCATTCTCAATTACAATCCCAAGAGCAACCAGAGGCGTTATCAGACGCGCGGCAGGTTATGGCTCAAAGCGGGAGTGATTCTTCTCTGCGGAGTGTTGCTTCGGAAGCTTCTTCGTTCGGCGGCGCGACGTTGAGTCCGCTCGATGATTGGCTATGGCAGGGAGAAGCGTGCGCGCAGCTTTTGCGCGAGCAGTTCGGCGTCAAATCTCTGGATGCTTTCAATCTCGAAAATAAGTTTGAGGCGGTGCGCGCTGCCGGAGTGTGCTTGCGTTATGCGCGTGAAACGCAGCGCGTCGCCGCCGCGCATATCACGGAGATCAGTTACTTCGAGCCGCAGGATTATTTAGTGCTGGATTCCGTCACGGTGCGTAATCTGGAATTGGTGAACACGCAGACAAATCAAAAACGCACGAACGCTTTGATTGATGTGATCGACGAAACAATGACGAACATGGGCGCGCGGCTGCTGCGCTCATGGCTGCTGCGTCCTGCTCTGCGGCGCGGCGAAATCGAAGCGCGCCATGCCGCCGTGCAAAATCTTTTCGATTCGCAGATCAAGCGCGACGGATTGCGCGCGCGACTAAAACATGTCGCGGATTTAGAGCGCCTCACCGGACGCCTCAACATGAACGTCGCCGTCCCGCGCGATTTAGCGGCGCTTCGCCGCTCGCTCGACGAAGTGCCGAAGATTAGAGAAACGTTGGCGGACGCGAAATCATCGCTGCTGCAAATTCTTTACGAGAGCGCGGACGAACTCGGCGACGTGCGTTCCCTTATCGGGCGCGCGATCAGCGACGAAGCTCCTGCGAAACTTTCGGAGGGCGGCGCGATTCGCGTTGGATACTCTGCCGAGTTGGACGAGCTGCGCGAGGTGAGCCGCAACGCCAAACAAATCATTGCGGCGCTCGAAGCGCGCGAGCGTGCGCGTTCCGGCATCGCATCTTTGCGCGTGCGCTTTAACAACGTCTTCGGTTATTTCATAGAAGTCTCGAAAGCTGCGGCGGCGCGCGTGCCCGCTGATTACGAACGAAGGCAAACGCTCGCCAACGCCGAACGCTTTACGACGCCGGAACTAAAAGATTGGGAAACAAAAGTGCTCGGCGCGGAAGATCGTATCAACACGCTCGAAGCGGAAATTTTTATTCAAGTCTGTAGAGACATCGCAACGGAAACACGCCGCATACAGGCGACGGCGCGCTCGCTCGCCACCCTCGATGCGCTCGCTTCTTTAGCTGAGATTGCCGCGCGTTATCGTTTCGTGCGCCCGACGATGCACGACGCGGATGAAATCAAGATCATCGCCGGACGGCATCCCTTGATTGAAACCCTCAGCGACGAACCGTTTATCGCGAACGACGTTTACATGAACAATTCTGCGGATCGTTTGCTGATTATCACGGGGCCGAACATGGGCGGCAAATCAACTGTCTTGCGGCAAACGGCGATCATCTCGATCCTCGCGCAAATGGGTTCGTTCGTGCCCGCCGAAACCGCTTACCTGCCCGTCTTGGACAGAATCTGGACAAGAGTCGGAGCGTCCGATGATCTGGCGGGCGGGCGCTCGACGTTTATGGTCGAGATGACGGAAACGGCGACGATCCTGCATAACGCGACGACGCGCTCGCTCGTCTTGTTGGACGAAATCGGGCGCGGCACAGCTACTTTTGACGGCCTGTCAATCGCATGGGCAGTCGCGGAATATTTGCACGATTCGCCAGCGCACGCCGCGAAGACAATGTTCGCGACGCATTATCACGAATTGACGGAACTCGCCGAGCGTCTTCCGGGCGCGCAGAATTATCAAATCACCGCGACGGAGCGCGAAGGCGAAGTCGTCTTTCTGCACAAACTGGAACGCGGCGCGGCCTCTAAATCTTACGGCATTGAAGTAGCGCGTCTCGCAGGGCTTCCCGCAGAAGTGCTCGTGCGCGCGCGCGATGTGCTGGCGCGCCTCGAACGTTATGAGTTAGATGTCTTTGCGGAAGAAGCGAAGCACACAAGCATTGCGGCGGACGGCAACGACGCGCGGCAAACCGCCGATTCTTCAATGGCATCGAAGGAGGACGATGCTGCGCTCGGCCAGATTGCGCGCCGTGCCGGACGCCGCCGCATCGCCGCGCAGGTCACGCTCTTCGACGCCGTGAACAAAAGCGCGCTTGACGAGTTGCGCGAAGTTAATGTAGAAACCCTTGCGCCCGAAGAAGCGCGGCGTATGCTGCGAGGCTTGCGCCAGCGCATTATCTAACAAGAAATCTTTCAGTAAATACAATAAACTGGTGTGTGATAAAGCTTGCGACAGCTAAATCCCGCACACTTTATTCGCATGATGTTTCTTGACAGTGAACCGTCCCGTAAATTGCAGTTGATGTTTACTGCAAAACTAAATACTGTGCGCGCCGATTAGTATTTTATGTTCAATTTAAGATCGATATTCCGAAACATACTGCCATTTAAGGGGCAAGCAAACTTTTCAAAAGCTGCTCTTAGGTTATCATTTCTACGCTCCGTCTTTGGCTTCGGCAGGCGAAGATATGCTACTGAAACACTTGATTCGGCTCCGGCAAAAAGGATGGCTTCTATATCGATGTCGGCGCATTTCATCCGATACATGCCTCCAACACTTATTTCTTTTACCTAAATGGCTGGAGAGGAATAAACATAGACGCTTGTCCGGGAAGCATGACCAAATTCAAAAGTGAAAGACCCCGCGACATTAATCTAGAGGTCGGCGTTTCAAATTCTAATGAAGAATTAACTTACTATTTTATCGGCGAGAGTTCATCGATGAACAGTTTTTCTAAAGAATTTCTGGCAAAGATCGGAATGATCGGATGCGTTAAAAGAGAAATCAAAGTTCCTGTTTACACTCTGACCGGAATTTTGGATAAGTATTTACCCGAAGGCACGGACATTGATTTTCTGAGCGTCGATGTTGAAGGGTTTGATTATAACGTGTTAGTGTCAAACGATTGGACGAAGTACAGGCCAAAGCTAATCGTTGTAGAGGATTTTTATGACGATAGCAGAGAGTCAAAGGTTCTGGATTTACTGAAACACAACGATTATGAGATTTGCATTAAGAATGTGATCTTATTAGGTAAGATCGCCGAGTATTTTTTGATAGATAAAAGAATAAGTCTCCTTCCTGTCGAATAATCAACGGTGGTATCGATACCTCTTAGAGTTATCAATGTTCCAAAAGCTTCGCTGCACACTTCCACATACATGCAACAGCCTTTAACTTCCCTTCCGCTCGAACAACAAATCGGCCAACTTCTTTTCATAGGCTTTCCCGGCACAGAGCTCGACGCCGAAACGCGCAGCCTTATCGAACACATCGAGCCGGGCGGAGTTATTATCTTCGGGCGCAACGTCGCGTCTCCCGAACAACTGCGAAGGTTGCTTGACGACATCCGCGACGTCTCCAAAGTCGAGCCTTTATTCGGCATCGATCAGGAAGGCGGCCTCGTTGATCGCCTGCGAAAAATATGCACGCCGATGCCCTCCGCGCGCACGATTCGCCAGCACGGAGACCTTGCGGGCGCGCGCACGCTCGGACGCGTCACAGGCGAGGCGCTGCGCATGTTAGGCTTCAGCATGAACTTCGCGCCCGTCATGTCCATTATGACGGACGAGCGCGATTTGCTCTCGAACGGCTTGTACTCGCGCTCCTTCGGACGCTCGCCCGGTGAAGTCTTGGGCTACTCGATGGTTTATCTGCGCGGCTTGCAGAGCACGGGCTGTCTCGGTTGTTTGAAACATTTTCCGGGCATCGGTTCCGGCGAAGTCGATTCGCACGAAGAAATGCCTGTCGTGCATTTGTCGCATGACGATTTGATCGCGCAAGACCTCGCGCCGTACATAGAGCTTTTTCAACGCACGGATGATCGCGTGCAGGCTGTGATGATTAGCCATGGCGGTTTTCCCGAAATCAATTTGGAGAGCGGCGTCGCGGGCGGCTTGATCGAACCCGCCTCGCTCAACTTCGGCATCGCCACGGAACTGCTGCGCGAGGAACTCGGCTTCAAACATCTGGTAGTGACGGATGATCTTGAGATGGGTGCGATCAGCCGCCACTGCGAAATCGAAGACGCGGCCAGACGCGCTTTTCTGGCGGGCAATGACATGCTCTTGATCTGTTCGCGCCCGGACATTATCAAACGCGGCTTCGACGCTTTGCTTGCAGCAGTCAAGGACAAAGAAATCACGCGTGGACGCCTCCACGCTTCCCTGCAACGCATCGCTTCATTCAAGTCTCACGCGCAACCGCCGCTCGAATTTAATCCAACACGCTTCAAAGAATTATCCGACGAAATCTCTACACTGAATCGCAAACTCAATTACACATACGGAGGCCGCGTTTAATGCGTCAGCGCCAACTAAAATTTCACACACTGATTTTATTCGTCGTCGCGGCAACACTGTTTCCTGCGTGCCGCCAGCGCAGCAATGCTTTCGTCATTGCGCTGCCCGATAACATTTCGACACTCGATCCGATGGGCGGCTCTAGCTCCACCGTTTCGAGCGAGCGTATGCGTCAATTGATGTTCAGTTCGCTTGTACGCAAAAACGAAAAGTTCGACTACGTCGGCGACCTCGCTTCCGATTTCAAGCGCTCGGATGACGGCACGAGCGTGACGTTCAACTTGCGCGATAACGTCAAGTTTCATAACGGACAGCCTCTTACTTCAGCCGACGCGAAATACACAATCGAAACCTTGCTGGCCTCTAACTCTGGCAAGAGCGCGAGTTTCTTTGAAGGTTCAGGCGAAAACAAAAAGCCTTACATCACGGGCATCGACACGCCTGAGGCGCACACGCTCGTTCTTCATTTGAGCAAGGATTCTTTTTTTCAATACAATCAAATTATTTCCAATCTCGTCGCCGTCGGCATTATTCCGCAGGGCAGCGCCGCGACGCAAAAAGACAAGCCCGTGGGCAGCGGCGCGTTCAAATTCGTGAGCTACGATTCTTCGCAGCAGATCGTCGAGTTAGAAGGCAATCAGGATTACTGGGAAGGAGCGCCGCAGATCAAAGCTTTGCGCGTGCGTGTGATTGCGGACGCGGGCGCGTTGCAGGCGGAACTAAAAAGCGGGCGCGTCGATATGGTTTCGATGGACGCCGCGTCGAATCTCTCGCCCGATGCATTCAAATCGCTTGAGCAAGAACAGAATTTGCAAGTCAAACAATTTCCCGGCGCTAACATTCTATACTTGGGCTTCAACACGCAGAGTCCGCCGCTCGATAACGCTCGCGTGCGCGAAGCCATTGCCTACGCGATTAATCGTGAAAGCATCATACGCGAGCTTTTGTTGGGGCGCGCGCAGACTGCAAATTCCATTTTGCCCGAAGAGTCATGGGCATATTCGCCCGGACAAAAATACACTTACGATCCCGCGCGCGCGAAAAAACTTCTTGACGAAGCGGGCTTTCGCGACCCGGACGGAGATGGGCCGCAAATGCGTTTCTCGCAACCAGTCGCCTTGAAGATTTCTTCGAGCAGCGGTTCGACGAGACAGTATTCGCAAGTCATTCAAAATTCTCTCAAAGGCATCGGCGTGCCTGTCAGCATCGACCCGCTCGAAACCAACACGCTGACGGATCAATTACTCAAAGGCCAATACCAGATGACCATACGCAGTTGGGTCGGCGGCAATCAAGATCCGATCTTTCTGCGCGACTTGTTTCTCTCGACGGAGATTCCGACGCAGGATCGCGCCGGACGCAATCGCAGCCGCTACAACAGCCCACAGCTTGACGCGCTCCTGATCGAAGCTGTCAACACACCGGATCGCGAGCGTGCGCGACAGCTTTACGCGCAAGCGCAGGACACACTAAGCCGCGACGTGCCGATGTTGCCACTGTGGTATCCGGCCTATCTGGTCATCGCGCGCAAAGGCGTCGGCAACATTCAAATCAAAGGCGACGGCGATCTGGAATTTCTCAAGCGCGTGACCGTCGAAAACAAATAACAAGCGATGAGCGAAGCTTAGCGGTGAATGACTGGAAACAATCTTGTTCATTCAGTGTTACGCTTCGCCGTTTTCTTCTAACTTCACGCCCGCTGCTTTCAGCGTTTCCGCCAATTCGCGCCGCGAAACGATGCCTTCGCGTATCAAGCGCGCTTCTCCTTTAGTTAAATCAATCACAGTCGAAGGCTTTCCGCCGCGTGCATCGCCGGAGTCAACGATCAAATCTATTTTGTTTGAAAACGTATGCGAGACTTCATGCGCCGTGCGCGCCGGAGGTCGGCCTGCAAGATTTGCGCTCGTTGCTGTCAGCGCGCCGCCGCAAGCTCTCACAAATTCGCGCACTCGTTCGTCGTTTGGCAAACGCACGCCGATTGTTTTGGTGTTCGCCGTGAGTTCGGCGGAGAGTTCCCGGCGCGCTTCCTCGACAATCGTTAAAGCGCCGGGCCAATAATGCGCGGCGAGAATTTCAAACAAAGCGGATTTCGCTTCAACGAATCGCGCTGTCTGTGCTCGATCACTGATGATAATTAGAATCGGCTTGGCTTCCCTGCCCTTCAATTCGTTCAAAGAGCGCAGCGCACGCTCATCGAATGGATTCACGCCCAGACCGTAAAAAGTATCCGTGCGAAAAGCCACGATGCCCCCGCACGCGATTATATTTGAGGCGCGACAACGCACTTCTTCGCTATCAATGCTTATCATGTTGCTTCAAAGTAGACGTTAGAATTTTGTCAGGCATGTTGCCACAACCAGCAATAATTTCTGAAGCAGCGTATTAATCGTTAGCGGCATTTGCGGCATCTTCTTTTTCGCTTTCGACGGAGACGTAGCGGCGGCCAAGGCCTAGTTCGCGCAGTTTGTGTTGCAGCGATTGGCGGTGCATTCCGAGAAGGCTTGCGGCGCGCGTTACATTGCCGCCGGTTTCTTCAAGGCAGCGCGCAATGTAGCGCCGCTCGAATTCGCGCCGGTCTTCGCGTAGATTCGCGGTGTACGGCAGCCGCAAAAGGGTTTCCGCCGTCTCTTCGTTTTCCGGTTCGTCCAAAGAAGCGGGGGCGATTTTCGGCTGGCTTTTTTCTTTGATCTCTTCGGGCAAGTCCTTCGCCGTAAGCTCGTCATCTTCAGCCAGCACAACGGCGCGTTCGATGATGTTGCGCAGTTCGCGCACATTGCCGGGATAGTCGTACTCCATTAAACGGCGCAACGCTGCGGGAGCGATGCGGCGGGCGGGTCTGTTGTAACGCGCGGCGGCGGCGGCGGCGAAGGATTCGGCAAGCAGCGGGATGTCTTCGTAGCGTTCGCGCAAAGGTGGAATCTCGACGGTCACGACGCGCAGGCGATAAAAAAGGTCTGCGCGAAAATTGCCCGACGCAATCTCTTGTTCAAGCGGGCGATGTGTGGCGCTGATGACACGCACATCGACGGGAATGGTTTGCGAACCGCCGAGCCGTTCAATGCTTCGCTCTTCCAATGCGCGCAAAAGTTTCGCCTGTACGTTCGCGCTCATGTCGCCGATCTCGTCCAGAAAAAGCGTGCCGCCGTTCGCCTGCTCGAACTTTCCATGCCGTCGCGCAGCCGCTCCCGTGAACGCGCCTTTTTCGTGGCCGAAAAGTTCCGACTCGATTAATTCCGTAGGCAATGCCGCGCAATTGATGGCGACAAATGCCCCGCGACGATGTTCGCGCCCGCCTTCATGAATGGCGCGCGCGACGAGTTCCTTGCCTGTTCCGCTTTCGCCGCGAACGAGAACGGTAGCGTCTGTGTCGGCGATTTTCTCGATTAACGAACGCAAATTTTGCATCGCGGGCGAAGCGCCGAGAAGCTGCCCGGTCTGGCCTGCGGCGAGTTCGATGCGCTCCCGCAAGCGATTGTTTTCGCGGCGCAGCCGGATGGTTTCCAGCGCGTTCTTGACGACAAGGCGCAGATCGTCAACCTCGAACGGTTTGGAAAGATAATCGTAAGCGCCGCCCTTGATCGCTTCGACGGTCATGCGTTCGTTGCCGTGCGCGGTGATAATGACGACGAGCGGCGCATCCTTTTGCGTGCGCAACTCGCGCAGATAATCGAGTCCCGTTTCGCCCGGCAGGTTCACATCTAGGAGCAGCAAGTCGGCGTTTCTGGAGGCGAGTTCAGCGCGTGCGGCGTTGACGCTGTCGGCTTCCGCGATTTCGTAATTAAAACTGCTCAAAGCACGGCGCATTCCGTAGCGCGCGGCTTCTTCGTCATCGACAATGAGAAGGCGTAAGCTGTCTTCGTTAATGGTCATGGATCGTCCTTGTCAAATAAGCCGTCAGCGCGCGAGCGGCAGACGCAGTTCAAAGCGCGCGCCGCTTTCTTCGACGTGTGCGACGGCGAGGCGCGCAGTGCCGCCGACTTCTTCGATTCGCTTGCGCACGATGGCGAGGCCGAGACCTGTGCCGCGTTGTCTGGTGGTAAAGAATGGTTCCCAGATGCGTTCGGAGAGTTCTTCGGAGACGCCTGCGCCGCCATCCGTGACGGCGATGTTGAGCGTATCTTCAATTGTTCGTGCTTCGACGAAAATACTCTTATTGGCGGCGGTTGCGTGCAGGGCGTTGAGCAGCAGATTTGAAAACGCATCGCGAAGCGCAGAGGCACGCGCGCCGTCGAGCTGCAGCCCTGCGCAATGATTATCCAACTCGATTTTCACATTGCGCTTGCTCGCTTCGACGCGAAAGAGCGTGATGATTTTTTGCATCAATTCATCGACGCTGCACGGCGGATCAGCGGGCGGCGCGTTGCGCGCGAAGCTTAAAAGCTGTGTTACGCTGCGGTTCAGCCGATTGGTTTCGCCGACGATCAAATCCAGATCACGCGCATAATCGTCGGACAGATTTTCGTCTTCGCGCATGACCTGCGCAATTGATTTGATGGCGGACAATGGATTCTTAACTTCGTGCGCGATTGTCGCCGCCATGCGACCGAGCGAAGACAACCGTTCTTCCTGCGCGAGCCGTTCTTCGAGCCGCGAGTTCTCTTCCACGAGCCAGCAGTCCTCAATGGCAATCACCACTTGTCCGGCCAAAACTTCGAGCACAGCGTAGACATCTGCCGTCAAAAATTCGTCGGGCGCGTCAATCAGCATCGCGCCCATGACGCGATCCTCACGCCGGAGCGCATAGATTCGATTGAATCCATATTCCCGCGCCAAGTGTGCATCATTCATTAACGCCGCATGATGTGTTTGCGCTTCCGCGAAAATGCGCTTCATCGCCTGCGCGAAATTTTTATCTTTACTGTCTTCGCTAATCGCTAAATTAAAATCTGCGTTATCAGACGCGTGGGCGTTATTGTTCGTTTCGTTTGCGATAACGCGTACACGTCTTAGATTCAAGCTCTCGGCGGTTCGCGCTTCGATAAAGGCGAGCAGTTCGGGCAGGCGTTCGTACTGCCCTACGTGCGCTCCGATGCGCGCCACCACGTCGCGGTAAAGCGTCGCTTCGCGTGCGACTAATTTGTGAAAATACTGGTCGAGCCGATTACGCAAGGGTGCTGCGACGAGTGCGAGCGCGAGTATCAATAGCGTTTCGAGTGCGCCCGCGCGTAAGCCGTAGTGCGTCGTCGTATATTCGCCGAGCGTGCGTATTCCGTAAAGATAAATGACGAGCACGACAGCCGCAAACGAGGCGATGACGAGGCTCTCCTTGATTATCAATTCGAGGTAGCGGTAACGATAAATGTGATAAGCCAGAAGCGCCGTCGGCAAAAGCGATCCGAGATTAGCGAACGTTTGCAAATACAAACCTGTTCGCTGAGAGCGCCCGAACAAAAAGACTGCGACGATTAAGACGGCGATGACAGCAAAGGAAGCGGCGAGCGTTTGCATCAAACGTCGCTCGTTGTCGGCTTTTGCACGGCGCGCGAGAAGCAGATCGGTGACGGCGACAACTGCGAGCGCGTAAATCGCCCAGACCATAAAAGCCTGCACGAAATTAAGGCCGAGCAGGAAAGGAAGTCCGGCGAGTTTATCGAGCATCGGCTGGTAAGCCCCACGCCAGATTTGCGGAACGGAAATGAAAAGAAAAAGCGCCGGAGTGTAAGAGAGAAAAACGCGGGCGCGTTCAATGGCGGTGAGTTTGCGCGCTTGTGCGTCGGCCCACAGATGCAGATGAACATGCAGCAGCAGCGAGTAAGCGAGCGTGATGCTGATGCACGCGATGGTGTCTGATAAGCATAGCAGAGTATTCCAACGTTGCGGTTGAAGGCCGAGCAGATCGTGTAGCGCGAGTGAGAAATTGCTCGCGTGCCATGCGCCGATGGCGACGGCGAGAGCAAGCAGCACTCGTTCGATATTCCCCAAGTTGTGCCGACGACGCCACAGCAGCGCAACCACCCATAAATGCAGCGCCGCGCCCGTGCTGTATCCGACAAGCTTTAAGATTTCAAGCGGCGACATAAGTTTCGCATCTCACTTGGTTCTGTTGACGTAAGTTGCCACTAGCTTTAGCTAGTGGAGACGAATGCTTGACTAATTGCTTGGCTTTAGCCGAACCGATTCGGCTAAAGCCGATAATCTAATAGCTTGACTGATCCACTAGCTGAAGCTAGTGGCAATTGAAGATGCACCACTTCGCGTTTGCCGGATGCAGCGAGCCTTATTGCGCACTTGTGCTCGCGCTGTTGCTCGGAGCACTCGTCGCTGGTGTCAGAATCAATTCCGTACGGCGATTGCGTGCGCGGCTCGCGGCTGTGGTGTTCGGCGCAATCGGATTGCCCGCGCCCATACCATTCGCTTTAATTCGTGCGGCGTCGATTCCGGCGCGGGTTAATTGTTCGAGCAAAGCTTGCGCGCGCTCCTGCGTGAGTTGTAGCAAGGCTGATTCTGCGCCGCGATTGTCTGTGAAAGTTTCGACAGCGATCTGGTAGTCAGGATTGTTCGCGAGCAATGCAGCAAGCGGTTCAAGCTTGGTTGCGGCAACGGGAGACAGAAGGCTTGCGCGCGGATTCGTCCACAGTGATTCGGGCAGGGTGAGCACGATGCCGCGCGTTGTTTCGCGCACTGAGCCAAAGCGCGCGAGCGTTTGTTTGAGCGTCGCGGCGGATTCACGCTGCTGCGCAGTTTTTTGCTCTGCGGCGAGGCGCGTTTCTTCGGCGCGCTTTTCGCCTTCGATACGCGCGAGCTTGAGTTTGGCGTCTTCGCCTTCGGCACGCACGCTTTGCAGTTCGTCGCGCAGGCGCGCGACTTCGGAACGAACATCGCGCAGTTGACTTTGCGCATTGGCGGCGTCGCGTTCGGCAAGTTCACGCGCGTGTTGCTCGTGTTCGAGCGCAACGCGCAGATCGGAAGTTTCTTTCGTAGAGTTGGCAGCGGATTCTTCTGCTTCGCGCAAGTCCGCATCGCGGCGCGCTACTTCATCGCGTTGCAGACGTGCAGCACGATGCGCCTGCGCTGTTTCTTCTGCGCGCACGCCGAGACTTGTGGCGCGGCGCGCGGCGGCGTCTATTTCCGCTTCGGGCTGTTTGAGACGCCAGGCACTTTCAGATGTTTCAAGCTGCGCCTGCGCTTCCTTCAATTCGGCGGGCGCGTCCTGTGCGGCTCCGGCAAAGCGCGCGATGTTAATGGATTGACGCGCGCCGAGAAGCGACACGGGCGTGTTGCGATATTCAAGGTCTGCCACTTCGGGCAATCGTTGATTGCTATTCAGGTAATCGCTGGCGTTTCCGAGATACTGCACGTTGATCGTTGCGACCTCAGCGCCCGCAGGCTTTTGCGGCGGCAGATTTTCGAGCACGACCATGCGGCTCGGACTCTGTATCAGAAAATGCGGTTCAGCGGTGACGAGCAGCGCGAAGGTTTGCAGAGGCGTCGTCACATCCAATTTGGAATTAACGATGAAGCTGCCGCCGCGTTTGATTTCGCCAAGATTATCAACGTGGCCTTCGGGTGAAATCGCCCACAGTATATATGTCGTATAAAGGGCGCCGAGTTCGGAAGCGCGCGGCAGATTTTCGACGCTCAATTCAACGCGCGTGCCGCGTCGCCCGGCGCGTCTCACTTTGGCTTCGCCGCTCAAGCGCGGCAGCAGTGTCGTGCCGCGAAACTTAACGCCGACGGTTTGATCGAGCGGATAAGTAATCGCAATCGTCTGGCGTTTTTGATCGCCCTGCTGCGCGAGAGACTGCGCGGCTAGGCCACACAACAGCAGAGATGTCCACACCAACCGCCGCCGGGAAAAAGAATTCAGGAGTTTCATAAATCAATCGTCCTTTCAAATTCGAGCATGGACGTTTCGGGAGTTGCACTTCTCTCGCAAGATCTCTCGCAAGAAAAGCGTAGACGTATGTTTTATGGATGCGCAATTATCGCTCATTGTTGCCGCGTGCGGCTTGACGCAAACACGCGACGCGACGTTGCGGACTACATTTAATCATCGAAGGCTGTGATGTTCGGAAAAAGCTCTTAAAGGTAAAAAGGCCGCCTTTGCTCCAAAGACAGCCTCGCCGATTTCCTTCGCAAATTTTTGCTACATCGCGGCGCGTCGGTTGGCCGCAAGTTGCGCAACGGCAATAGCCATCGCCGATATAGGTAAAACATGAACGAAGCCGCCTTTGCCCATTAGCAGCAAGATCAGCCAAATCAAGGTGAGCGCTCCTGCGACAATCCACAGCATAAATTTTTCCGCTCTGTTTTCCTCATCAACGCCAAAAATTTATCAGCGATTTACGGCGACGGCAGCGCCATGCGGTAAACCGACGGCGCGCAAGCCGACGTGCGCCGGATCGCTGCCGACGACGAAGGATGAGTTTGCATTTACCGGAGCGGCAACCAGCACGCGCGGCGCACCCGCATCGCTGCTTCCCTGTTGACGCGCCTGCCCTGTTTCATCTGCGCGCCAGATCAAGCTTCCGTCACGTCCGCTCAATCCGATGGCAAACGAAGGCACGGCGGCGATGATGACATCCAGCGCGTTATCGCCGTTCAAGTCTGCGAAGGCGGCAGAGGCAGCGTCGGTTGCGCCTCCTGCATACCACTTTATTTTTCCGGTGCCGACATTGATTGCCACCACACGACCACTGCGCGTAATCATTAAAGCTTCGGGCACTCCATCGCCGTCCAGATCGGCGGCGGCAAGCGTGCCGCGCGGCGCATCTGCTTTATCCGTCGCCACTCGCCACAGCGGGCGCAAATCAGTTCCGTTAAGCGCAATCAAACCTTTGTCCGTGCCAATCATCAATATCGAAGCGTTCGCCATTTGCACGACGAGCGGCGCGGTGGTGATCGAAGCATCGAGCTTGATTGTGCGAAGGCTTTTGCCGCTCATGTTTCGCACTTCGACGACTCCGTTCGAGAGCGCGAGGGCAAGGCTGCGCTCCGCGCCCGTATTGAGCGCTGCCGGAGCGCCGACGGCGTTCGCCGCCAACTTCGTTTGCGAAAGAATGCCGCCCGTACCGCCGTTGAGCACCACAAGCGAAGGCGTGCTGTCATCCACGATGGCGATCTCCGGCGCGCCGTCCCCATCGAGGTCAAAGCTTGTGCCGCTTGCCGCGCGTCCTGCAATCGGAGCGCGCCACAACTCGCGTCCCGTCGCACCGTCTAAGCTTCGCACGCCGCCCTCAAAAGCGACCACTAAATTTGCCAGAGGCTTTTGCGCTGAAGAAACGATGACCGGCGCGAAGGCCGCCGCGCCGCTGTTGCCCGTCGTTTCACCGCGTCGCGCGCGCGGCCTGAAACGCGTTGTCCATAAGGCGACGCCGTTTGCGCCGTTCAGCGCGTAGACATTGCCATCCGCGTTGACGCCGACGAGATCATAGCCGGATGCATCACGCAAATGCGCGGCGAGCGGCTGCAAGACATTGCCCGTCGCGGTGCGCCAGCCGACGTTCGCAGGCGGCTGCAAAATGCGCTCGACTGGCGGAGTAATTGTCGGAGTGCGCCCGATTGTCGGAGGGCGTATGTTGGTCGTGCCTTCAAAGCCCGGCGCGTTTGTTATCTGCACGGGGGCGGGCGTTGAATAACTTCCTGTTTCGCTTGCGGCGGGCGCGACGCGCCAGAAATAATTTCCCGGCGGCAAGTCTCTCACAACATATTCACGGCCAACGACGGCGCGATCAAACACGATGTCTGTGAATTCAGCGTCGGTTGCAAGCTGCAATCTGTAGCGCGTGACTCCCTGCTCGCCGCTCCAGCGTATGCGTGTCGCGGGCTGCTGTGTGGCACCGGAAGCTTGCGTCGGCCTTCTCTTTTGCGCGTTGGCGATTGCACGCGGCGCGGCGATGAGAGTGGCTCCGAGTACAAATAAAAAAGCGTGCTTTAACACGATTCTGAAATGCCTTTGAGTGTTCGACATACTGATTGTGCCTTGTGTGAATTTTAGTTTTATTTTGCTTTTGAATTTGAGAAAACTCAAAGAGTTTCATTTAATTTATATCCGACGCCGCGCACCGTCAATACATACTGCGGATTCTTCGGATCATCTTCGAGCTTGTTTCGCAGACGATTGATGTGCGGGTCTATGTTGCGCTGGTAGCCTTCGTATTCCGTGCTCCAGACTTTATCGAGCAGCGAGTTTCTAGACCACGCGCGTCCCGGCTCCGAAGCCAGCAATTCCAATATCTGAAATTCAAGCGGCGTCAGATTCACGTCCTCGCCGCGACGCAGTACTTGATGGCGGCGTTTGTCTATCACGATGTCGCCGACTTCTATGCGCTCCTTGTCCGCGCTCGCGTCGGATTGATTGCCACCGCTGCTGCGGCGCAACAAAGCATTAACGCGCATTTCGAGTTCGCGCGGACTGAAAGGCTTTGTCAAATAATCGTCTGCGCCCGCTTCAAAGCCAGCAACTTTATCATCCACCTGATCCTGTGCCGTCAAAAAAAGCGCGGGCGTTTTGATGCCTTTGGCGCGCACGCGCTGCAGCAATTCGATGCCTGTCATGCCCGGCATCATCACGTCGAAAATAAAGCAATCGAACTTCTCCGACACCGCAGAATCAAGCGCCGCCGCGCCGTTTTCCCTTTCTTCCACCTCGAACCCGAGACGCCGAAAATACTCCGCCAGCAACAGGCGCATACTGAGATCATCATCCACAATCAAAAGTTTCTGGCTCACGCGTTATCCACTCGTCTTTCGTTTTATCACTATTAACTTGCCGGAGAGATATGTTTGGCGCGGGCGATTATAGCGCACTTGCGCGGCTGTCAACCTAAATATTTGCGGCAATCAACGGGGATGGATAAATTAGCCGCGAGCCGCCTTTGCCTTGACGCCGTGCGGCATTGGTAAGTATATTTTCTGTTTGTCATTTTAGCAGAATCAACTGCTATCCTGTTTTGATCCTTCGCGAACGCACTGCCTGACAATGCACGATCTACGCCGACTCTTAAAATATTTAAGGCCACATCTCGGAAAGTTCTTGCTGGCGACAGTCGCGATGCTGATGGTCGGGCTGCTCGAAAGCGCCATCAATGCACTCATCGTGCCGATATTCGATCAAGCGTTTGCCGCTTCAAACGGCGGACAGCAAACGGCGACGCTTTTTAATTTGCAAAAACTGATTCCCGCTTCGGGCATCGGCGCGTGGCGCAGCATCGCCATTCTTCTACTCACGTTCACGGCTGTCAAAGGTTTTGCGGAATATCTTTCCACCTACTTGATGGCGCGCATCGGACAGGCGGCAGTGCTTCGCCTTCGACAAGACCTTTACGACCACGTGCTCGCGCAGTCCGCCAACTTCTTCGAGCGCCATCGCACCAACTATATCGTCTCGCGCCTTGTCACAAGCGCTTCCGCTATCGAAGTCGCCGTCACTTCGACTTTGCGCGACATGCTGCGCGAAAGCTTTACGCTGATCGCTTTTCTTTCCGCTTCGTTTTATTACAACTGGCGTTTGACGCTCGGCGCGCTTCTGATCGCGCCCGTCATCGCCGTGCTCACCGCGCGCTTCGGAACGGCGCTCAGAAATCTCTCGCACGAATCCTTTGAAGGCAACAAGCGTTTGACGGACACTGCGCAGGAAGCGCTCGCCAATCAAACCATCGTCAAGGCATATCGCGCAGAAGCCCGCGAACAGCGACGATTTACGCAGGTGGCGGGCGACATCGTGCGCGCTAACTTGCGCTCGGCGAAAATCTCCGGCATCGCGCCGCCGACCATCGAGATGATCGGCGTCATCGCCGTCGTCATCTTGCTTTACTTCGGCCAGCGCGAAATCGCTTTAGGCCGCATGAACGCCGCGCAGTTTTTGACTTTCATTATTTTTCTTTTTCGCAGCTACGATCCGATGCGCAAGCTTTCGCGCCTGCAAAACAACATGGAGCAAGCCCTCGCCGCCGCGCGCCACGTCTGGGAAGTCATGGACGAGCAGGATGAGATTCCCGAAAAGCCGAACGCCGTCGAACTTTCCACCTTGCGCCGCGAGATCGAACTGCGCGATGTTTCATTCAATTACGCGAACGAATCCAAAGGCGTGCTGCGGCAAATAGATTTGCGTATTCAGGCCAACACGCTGGTCGCGCTCGTCGGCGAATCCGGCGGCGGCAAATCTACTTTAACGAAATTGCTGCCGCGCTTTCACGATCCAACCGAAGGCGCAGTATTGTGGGACGGCATGGATTTGCGCGACGCGAGCGTGAGCAGTTTGCGCCGACAGATCGCCATCGTCACGCAGGAGACAGTGCTCTTTAACGACACGGTGCGCCACAACATTGCCTACGCGCGTCCCGATGCAACCAAAGAGGAAATCGAAGAAGCCGCGCGCGTCGCCTTCGCGCATGATTTCATCATTGAATTGCCGAACGGCTACGATACGATTGTCGGCGAACGCGGCATCTTTTTATCGGGCGGCCAACGCCAGCGCTTAGCCATCGCCCGCGCCGTGCTCGCCGATGCGCCCGTGCTTATTTTGGATGAAGCTACGTCCGCGCTCGACGCCGAATCCGAACGCCTTGTGCAGCGCGCGCTCGCCAATCTGACGCGCAATCGCACGACAGTTGTTATCGCGCACAGGCTCTCGACTGTTCGCCGCGCAAACAAAATCGTCGTCATGGAACGCGGGCGCATCATCGAAACAGGCACGCACTCTGAACTTCTGGCGCAAAGTCGCGGACAATACAAACGCTTATACGAACTGCAATTCGCCGATGAGGAAGAGGAGATTGCGATCAGTAATTAGTTTTAAGTTTTCGATTTTCAGTTACTGATTTTGCTGAAAACTGAAAACTGTTTGCAGCTAACTGTTATGAAATCAATGACCGGATTCGGACGCGGCGCGGCGGCGGGCGAAAACTTTACAGTCGGCGTTGACATTAAAACCGTCAACAATCGTTTCCTGGACGTTCACCTACGCGCGGGATCGGAACTCGCCTCGCTTGAAAATGAAATCAAGCGGCGCATCTCTTCGCGCTTGTCACGCGGGCGCGTCGATGTAAATTTAACGCTCGAACGCACGGGCGAAGTCGCTTACGAAATTAACCGCCCGCTGATCGCAGGCTTCATCCACGCGCTTCGCGCAATCCAACAGGAGTTCAACGTCGCGGGCGAACCGGACATTAACGTGCTGGCGCGCATTCCCGGCGCAATGCAGCCCACGCGCGACGGCATTGACGAGAGCATGACCGCAGGCATCGCGCAAGCGACAAACGAAGCGCTCGACGAATTAGAACAAATGCGCACGCGCGAAGGCGTTGCACTCGCGGAAGAGATGCACGCGCGGCTCAATGAAATCATGCGTTACGTTCCCTTGATTGAAGCGGGTGCAAACGATTTGGTTGACGCTTATCGCGCGCGGCTGCAAAAAAAGATCGCAGAGATGCTCGCGCGCGACGGTAATCAAGCAATCGAAATTGACGCGGGAAGACTCGCGCAGGAAGTCGCGTATCTCGCAGACCGCAGCGATGTTTCGGAAGAAATAACGCGCCTGAAAAGCCACCTTGCGCAATTTCGTGAAACGCTCGAAGCGAATGGTGAAGCAGGCAAGCGGCTCGATTTTCTGTTGCAGGAATTGAACCGCGAGGCCAACACTGTGCTTTCCAAGTCAACCGATCTGCAAATCAAAGACGCGGCGCTTGCCATCAAAGCGGAAGTCGAGAAACTGCGCGAGCAAGTTCAGAATGTCGAGTGAGAGAAAAGAAATGTCTACGCCAAACGCGCAGACGGCATCCAATGCTTCGCGCGGAATGCTGGTCGTCGTTAGTTCGCCGTCCGGCGGCGGCAAAGGCACATTGATTCGCCGCGTGTTGAAGGAAGTTCCGAATCTCGGCTATTCTGTTTCCTTCACTACGCGCGCGCCGCGCAGAGGTGAAACAAATGGCCTCGATTATTTTTTCATTTCACTCGATGAATTTGAAAAGGGAGTCGCAGCTCTTCGATTTCTTGAATGGGCAAGCGTTCACGGCAATTTTTACGGCACGGCTCACGAACAAGTCGAACAGGAATTAACGGAAGGCCGCGACATTATTTTAGAGATTGATGTGCAGGGAGCAACAAGCGTGCGCCAGCTTGTGGCGGATGCGGTGAGCGTTTTTATTTTGCCGCCGACCTACGAAGTTTTGCGCGAACGCCTGACCGCACGCGGTTCCGAAAGGCCGGACGATCTCGCGCTCAGATTGCGCAATGCGCGCGCGGAAGTCGAGCATTACAGCGATTTCGATTATGTGATCGTCAACGATGAGGCGGAGACGGCAGCCGCGCAGTTAGCAGCGATTGTCTACGCTGAACGGGCGCGCCGCACGCGTCAGGAGAACGTCGCGCGACGCATCATAGACACATTTCCGCAGAGTCCGGCAAGCGAAGCCGATAGATAAAGGATTCGGCGGGCGAATCAATATTTATATTAAACAGTGATTGAGGATTGGAAAATACTATGGCAAAAGTTACCGAAGCAGTGATTGAGACACCGGACGAAGTTGAACAAGTGGCGATGGACTCGAAGTATCGCATGATTATCGTCGCGGCGCGCAGAAGCAAGCAGCTCCAGCGCGGCGCAACCCCGCGCGTTGAAATGGACATGCAAAAACACAAGCATACGCGCATCGCGATTGAAGAAGTCGAACGCGGCAAAATCAGATTCACCATTGACAAAGACGAGAAATAAACGACCGCGCCGTAACTCATACGCTGTTCGAGATAGCTCACGCGCAGCACGCCTTACGGAATAAATAGTCTCTCATTTTTCACCTGTAACAAAAGAAGAGTCGGCGCGCCACACTTGATAGGCGCGTTCGGCTTCGCGCGCCATTTTTTCTTCTTCAATCGCAAGGTAAGCGTTCATTCTCGCGGCGCTGCCGTATCCTTTTTGCTCGCGCAACGCCTGCCAGTAATTTTTAAGATACGAAACAAGGAATCCGATAAATCCCGCCTGCTCATATTGCAGGACGTGTATCGCTTCGTGCGCCACAAGCCAGCCGGGGACAACCAAATACTGATCCGCGTCGCGCCCGACAAGCGCTGGCGAAACGAGCACGCGCCGCCCGAAAGTAATTGCGCTGATTTTAAGCGCGTGTGTAATGAGGCGCGCGAAGCTTCCTGTGTAAACGTAGATGTGTGGAACATTCAGCGTGGCGTCTTTGAAGTGGTAACGCAGAAAGGATTGAAGCTGCGTGTAAGAGACGGCGGCGAGTTTCATCGCGGAGTCAGGAAAGAATTAGCGTCAAAAAGAATCAGCGCGCAGTTTGCCATGGAGCTGCACGCTGATTCTTTGCCGTTCACATGGTTTTGTAATCAGGCCCGCCGCCGCCTTCCGGCGTTACCCAATTTATTATCTGGTACGGGTCCATGATGTCGCACGTTTTGCAATGCACGCAGTTTGAGAAATTGATTTGCAGGCGGCGCTTTCCCGTCGCATCATCGTTAACCATTTCGTAAACGGAAGCTGGACAAAAACGCTGGCACGGATTGCCGTATTCTTCCGCGCAACGCGTCGCACAAATTTCCGTGTCGAGCACATGCAAATGCGCTGGCTGGTCTTCGTCGTGGCCGACGGCAGCGTGATATACGTCCGTCACTTTATTGAAAGTCGTTTTGCCGTCGAACTTCAAATCACCGTAACGCTGCGCGCTGTCGTCGCCCGCATAGCCGTAGTCTGAAAGTTTACCGAGCGCAGTGTGTCCCGGTTCAGCGCTCGCGCGATCAAAGAGTCCCCACGATTTGCCGCCCGTCACAAATTGTAATCCCGCATTGACCATGCCGAGCCAGCGCCCGTGACGAAATCCCGCATGAAAATTTCGGACGGCGTGCAATTCCTTCATGACCCAACTGCTCTTAACGCTTCGCTCATAATGCGAAAGTTGTTTGGCGGAAAAATCCTTGGCGACGAGCGCCGCGAAGATCGTTTCAGCCGCGAGCATTCCGCTTTTGATCGCCGTGTGAATTCCCTTCAGGCGCTGCGAATTGAGAAAGCCCGCCGCGTCGCCCGTCAGCAATACGCCGTCCGCGTAAATCTGCGGCATGGCGTGGATGCCACCGGCGGCAATCGCCTTTGCGCCGTAGCGAATCATTTTGCCGCCTTCCAAAAGTTTAGCGATGAACGGGTGTGTCTTATAGCGTTGAAACTCCGCGTGCGGATCGAGCAATGGATCGCCGTAATCAAGTCCCGTCACATAGCCGATGTTGAGAATGCGATTCTGCATTCCGTAAATCCAGCCGCCGCCGTAAGTCTTCGCGTCGGACGGAAAGCCGAGCGTGTGCGTCACGCGTCCCGCAGGGTAACGGTCGTCCGGCAATTCCCAAAGTTCTTTGATGCCCAGACTGTAAACCTGCGGCTCACGTCCGTCGTTCAAATTGAGGCGCTTGATGAGTTGCTTTGTAAGCGAACCGCGCGGCCCTTCGCCGAGCACCGTCACCTTCGCGTGCAGATCGACGCCGGGTTCGTAGTTCGCTTTCGGCTTGCCTTCTTTGTTGATGCCTTTGTCGCCTGTGCGCACGCCTATCACGGCATCGCGCTCGTCGTACAAAAGGTCTGCGCCGGGAAATTCAGGGAAAATGTTAACGCCCGCTTCCTCGCATTTTTCGCCGAGCCATGACACAAGGCGATTCAGCGAAACGATATAGTAATCGTGATTGCGCAAAGGCGGCGGCGTGACGGGCGAGCGAATCGCACGCGTCTTTGTGAGATACAGAAACGAGTCTTCGGTGACGGGCGATTCGAGCGGCGCGCCCTGTTCCAAAAAGTCCGGCATGAGTTCGCGCAAGGCGCGCGGATCCATCACCGCGCCGGAGAGCATGTGCGCGCCGACGTATGCGCCCTTTTCGATGACGCCGATTTCGATTTCGCCGAGCGGCGCGCCCGTTCGTGTGCCGACTGCAACAGCTTCGTTGTGCTCTTTGATGAGCCGCGCGAGATGCAGCGCGCCGCTCAGGTTAGCAGGCCCCGCGCCGACGAACACCACATCCATTTCCAGAGTTTCTCGTTCCACGCTCTAAGCGCTCCCTTATCGAAAGATTTGCGAAAGCACGGCCTTCGCCGCGAAAGACTTTCCGCTTCGCCCAAAATGAATCACCGTTCAGTATAGGTTGAGTATAACAAAGAGCATCCGTTCAAGTCGAAGTCGAAAGATATAAGTTCACTGTCAATGCTGTCCCTGATAAAAGCTCGTTAGGAAGCAATACGCGAAAACGGTAGAATACAAAAAACCTAAAAGTTCACGGAGGGAAAGTTATGGCAGACCGAAAACAATCAGAGCAGCAATCAGAGCAGCACGCGCACACTAATCGCTTGATTGACGAAACGAGTCCTTATCTTTTGCAGCACGCGCATAATCCCGTCGAGTGGTATCCGTGGAGCGAAGATGCTTTGCGTCGGGCGCGCGAAGAAAACAAACCCATCCTGCTCAGCATAGGCTATTCGGCTTGCCACTGGTGCCATGTCATGGAGCACGAATCCTTCGAGAACGAAGCGATTGCGCGCTTGATGAATGAGAATTTCATTAACATCAAAGTTGACCGCGAGGAGCGGCCAGACCTCGATCAAATTTATATGAACGCGGTGCAGATGATGACGCGGCATGGCGGCTGGCCGATGACTGTTTTTCTCACGCCGGACGGAGTTCCCTTTTACGGCGGCACATATTTCCCGCCCGAAGACCGTTACAACATGCCCGGCTTTCCGCGCGTGCTGATGGGCGTCGCAGAGGCTTATCAAACACGCGGCGATGAAGTAAAGCAAACCGCCGCTTCGATGCTCGATGAGTTGCGCCGCATGGACGCGACGGCTGAAACAAGCGAAACGCTTTCCATTGCGATACTCAACGCGGCGGCGAGCGGCATCGCGCGCAATTACGACGAGCGCAACGGCGGTTTCGGCGCGGCCCCTAAATTTCCGGCGGCAATGAATCTGGAATTTCTGCTGCGCTTTGTTCATCGCACAAACCAACCGGCGGCGCTCAAGATGGTGGAGCATACCTGTCGCAAGATGGCTGATGGCGGCATGTACGATCAGCTCGGCGGCGGCTTTCATCGCTATTCGACGGACGCCGCGTGGCTCGTTCCGCACTTTGAAAAAATGCTTTATGACAATGCGCTCCTCTCGCGTCTTTATCTGCATGTTTACCAGATGACGAATGACGAATTTTATCGCCGCATCGCCGAAGAAACCTTCGCTTACGTGGCGCGCGAGATGACAAACGAGCAGGGCGGCTTTTATTCGACGCAGGACGCGGATTCGGAAGGTCACGAAGGAAAGTTTTTTGTCTGGACGCCGCAGGAGATCAAAAAGATTTTGGGTGCGGAGGATGCGCGGCTTTTCTCTGCTTACTATGATGTTACCGAAGCCGGTAATTTTGAAGAAGTGAATATTCTGCATGTGTCGCGTTCTATAGAGGACACGGCAAAAGCTGTAGGTGTTTCAGTCGAACGCTTGAACGAAGCGCTTGAACGCGGGCGTCGTGAACTTTTCGTTGCGCGCGAACAACGTGTTAAGCCTGCGCGCGATGAAAAGATTTTGACGGCATGGAACGGATTAATGCTGGCGAGTTTTGCCGAAGCAGCGGCGATTCTCGAACGTGATGATTACCTGAACATTGCGCGCCGCAACGCAGAGTTTGTGCTCGACAATTTACGGCGAGACGGATTGCTGTTGCGCACATACAAAGACGGGCAGGCGAAGTTGAATGCGTATCTAGACGATTACGCTTTTTACGCGGACGGCTTGCTCGCGCTTTATGAAGCGTCCGGCGAAGTGCGGTGGCTCGAAGAAGCGCAAGCGATTGCGGACACGCTGCTGCGCGAATTTTGGGATGAACAAGCGGGCGGATTTTTCTACACAGGCAAAAGCCACGAAGAATTGATCGTGCGCTCGAAAGATTATTTCGACAACGCGACGCCTTCGGGTAACAACGTCGCCGCGGACGTGTTGCTGCGGCTCTCGATTCTCACAGGCAACGATGATTACCGGCAGCGCGCCGCGACGGTGCTGCGTATCTTGGGCGAACCGCTGATGCGCTATCCGTCGGCGTTCGGGCGTGCGCTGTGTGCGCTCGATTTTTATCTTTCGTCACCGAAAGAGATTGCTATCATCGGCGAGCGGGATGCGGCGGATACGCGTCAGCTTACGCGTGAAGTGTGGAAGAGATTTTTGCCGAACAAGATCGTCGCGCAAGCTGCCGAACATGACGAACGGGCAACGCAACTCGTGCCGCTGTTGCGCGAACGCACGAAGCTCAAAGGAATGACGACAGCATATCTCTGTGAGCACTATAGTTGCCGTACTCCCGTCACGACGGCGGCAGAGTTGTCGGCTCAGTTAGAGGCAAACGCGAATTAAGAAAGAGGTGAAAGTTTCCCTGCTAAGAATTCTTTTGGAGTGGGAGGGAAACTTCCGTGAGCGCTTGTAGTAGTTCTTCACCGTAACGAGATACTTTCGCAGCGCCGAGTCCGTGAATGGATAAAAGCGCGTCGAGTGTTTCCGGCTGATCGAGAATCAATTGTTCCAGTGTACGGTCAGGGCAGATCATGTAGGCAGGCACGCGCGCTTCAAAAGATTTTTCCAGACGCCATTTCTTTAGTTGCGTGAGGGCGCGGCGTTCCGCTTCCGTCAAGGCTCTCGGTGGAGTGTAGGGCGTCTGGCGACGTTGGCGCGCGTTGCGTTTGTCATCCGGGTTGGCGGGCGCGAGCGTGGCACGATGCAGCGCTTCGTCCCAACGATTTTGTTCGTTGAGCGTGCGTTTGAGTTCTTCGTAGACGCGCAAAGTGATGCGGGCGTCCATTGCCGCATAATCGAGCTGCGCCTGTGAGAGCGGGCGTCTGTGCCAATCCGATCTTTGAAAGCTTTTATCGAGCGCGATGCCGAATAGATGTGCGACCACTGCGCGCAGGCTATACGAAGGCAAACGTAAGGCCTCGCGTGACAGACGCAACGTATCGACGAAGGTAGTGGAACGTAGCCCCGCGCTTTGCAGCACGCCTTCATCAAATCGCGCGTTGTGCGCAGTCATCTTGACGGTGGGCGATTCGATGAGCGCGCGGAGAGCTTCGACGCCGACGGCAAGGGCGTCAATAACTAAGACTTCTGTGCCGTCGGGCGGCGCGAGTTGGATCAAAGAAACATGCGAATGATTGTGCTCCCTATCCCAGAAAGTTTCCGTGTCGAGGCCGATAATTTCAAACGAGTGCCAATCATCGAGCGCAACGCGTGTTTCTTCCCTGTCGGTCAGATAGCGAAAGCGAGGAAGTTCTGGCAGTGAAGAATCGTTCACGTAAAAAGCTTGAAAGTCACAAGTGAGGAAAGTGTTCTGAGCGGCGGCGTCTGCTAAAGCTAAAAAATGAAAGGCGCGCTGATTTTTCAACGCGCCTTTTGGTTTCGCTAAAAGCGCGACTAAGGTTAGGGTTTTTTGTTGACGTTAACCTGACCGCTGACATTGCCAGTCTTGGTGTTGACGTTAATGGTGCCCTTCGACATATTGCCGTTGTTCATGTTGCCCATATTGCTGCCGCTCATGTTGCCGTTGTGGCCCATGTTCGACATATTGCCGTTGTTCATGTTGCCCATGTTCGACGAATTTGTCATGTTGCCGTTGTTCATGTTCGACATGTTACCGTTGTTCATGTTGCCCATGTTACCGTTGTTCATGTTCGACATGTTATTGCTGTTCGTTGCTGTGGTCGTGGTCGTGGTCGACGTATTGGTGTTGGTATTATTGGCATTGCTGTCGGTCGTCGAACAACCAGCCCAGAAAGCGGCAACGGTGAGCAAGGCAAATAGCGCTAAAGTTCTTCGCATCGATTTTTTCTCCTGTACCCTGAGAGGGTCTGTTGGTTGGGGAGTTGAGCGGAGCTTTTGTTAAAGCTTGTGCCCTTATTGATAACCCTCGCGTCAACTCAAGTCTATAGGTTTACGCCGCACAGCACCGAACTTCGCGCGAAATCTTTGTCGCGAGCGTTAGTGCGTCAGGCAAGTTATGTTTTAACATTCATTGCGCCCGGTTTTTGACATAGCGTCAAACACACGAGTTGAAACCTTCGGTGGCTGGCCTCGCGGCGCTCCACAATTCTGCAATGTGCGGTCATCCGGTGACGGATTGAGCGCCTGCCGCTTCCGATCCCTCGCAGACCGTCCCTGCACTTACCGGATCAATTTCTTTACCCGATATTCTGAAGCAAATATTGGTTCTTCGGCGCGCAGTGTACACTAAATCGCGCAGAAATACATGAACTTTTTGCGACCCTCAGTCGATTAATAATGCCTCAACTAATCGGTGCGATTTTGTATCACGTATTTATATGCACAGGCAAGTGCGGAATCATACCATAATCCATATTTGTTGCAACCCGTCAAAATGCCATCGACAGCAAAATGCTTGACGAAGGAAACGGAAAACGGTATCGTAACAACATACGCTAAACATGTTTAGCGTATGTTGTGTAAGTTATAAAGCTTGCTCTGCCGCCTGTATCAACTGTATTTCGCTTACAATGTTGCTGCCGACTCACCCGATAGGCCACAACGATCATTAACGCTGTTTTTCTCCACTCTCCATACAACTAGGAAACTGCCATAGCTATGCCACAAGGTAAATGGAAAAGTCTTGCGCTTCTGGGCAGCGTCGCCGCGCTTGCCGCTGTGCTGTTCGCTTACTCCTTGTTTTCGCTTCATCAATTCCCGCTTTCAGGTTGGATGGGTCTGGCGACGTGGATCGGATTACTGATTTTAACAATTGCCGCCGGAAGCTTTACGGTTCCTGTAACAGACGCGGACGGAGTCAGCCGCAGCGAGAAATCCGTCGCCGACGCTTTTATTTTTCTGGCAGCAATGATGTATGCCGCCGTGCCGAACGGCAGTGCAGGCCCCGCGACTGTGCTCGCGGCGGTCGTCGGGTTTCTCTCATCTCGCAAATCCAAAGACCCGCGCGTTATTGTTTTCACCATAGGCGCGGCGGTTATTTCCACGTTTATTGCCGCCAGCCTCTACGGATGGTTTGTCCACATCCTTGCGGGCGCAGGCAGCGACGCCGTTGCGGTATCGTTCGACAAGTTGCTGTTGCCGCTTTGTGTGCTCGCACTCGTTCAATACTTTCTAAGCACGATAGCGACAGCGGCGTTTACAGCATTTGAATCCGGTAGCTCTTTGACGTTTTCGCGCGAGAGCCTTGTCTGGACTTCTTTGACGCAGGTGGCGGGCGCGGCGGCGGCGGCGCTTTTCTACGCGGCATTGGTCGGGGGTGGTTTCACCTTCGTTTTCGTCGGCATGTTGATTGTAGGCCTTGTTCATCTTCTTTATCGTTTCAACGAGCAGCGCGTGGAAGAAGTGCGCCGCGCCGAAGCGGAAAAGTCTCGCCACATACAGGAAATGGCGGACTTGCACATGAACACTATCGAATCGCTTGCCATCGCAATCGACGCGAAAGACCAGACGACGCACGGGCATGTTCGCCGCACGCAAATTTATGCGACGGAAATGGGCAAAATTCTGAACGTCAAAGGCACGGAGTTGCAGGCGCTCGTCGCTGGCGCGCTCCTGCATGACGTAGGCAAACTGGCTGTCCCCGAATACATTTTGAACAAGCCGGGCAAGCTCACCGAATCCGAATTCGCCAAAATGAAGATTCATACTTCAGTCGGCGGCGATATTCTGAAGCGCGTCGGCTTTCCTTACCCGGTCGAAGACATCGTTCGGCATCATCATGAACGTTGGGACGGCAAGGGCTATCCTTCGGGATTACGCGGCGAAGGCATCCCGCTTGTCGCGCGTATTATCGCCGTCGTCGATTTTTATGATGCGACGCGTTGCGACAGGCCATACCGCAAAGGCATGACGCGCGAAGAATCGCTCGATTTGTTGCGCAAAATGTCTGCCACGTCTTTCGATCCAAAGGTCGTTGACGTATTCATCCAGCACGTACTCGAATTCGACAATCTGATTGCCTCGACGGACATTCAGGAACAGGTCACATCCAAACTAGACGGCTATGAAACAAACTCGCGTCCCGATGCGGGGCTTGCTTCTGAAACTCTCGGCACGCCGGACGACGGTGACGCAGGTTTTCGCTCGATCTCCGAAGCGCAACGCGAAGTTTTCGCTTTGCATGAGATTGCGCAGACCATCGGCTCATCGCTCAACATGCAGGACACAGTTACGCTCATCTCCAACAAGCTGCGCGCGATTGTCCCTTTCGACACGTGCATTATTTTTCTCGTTGATGAAAAAACGGGCAAGGCATATCCGGCACATGTCGCAGGCGAGCACGCAGACGTGTTCGGAAAACGCCGCATGAGCATCGGCGATGGCATCACAGGATGGGTTATCGCCAACGCGCGCTCGATGTGTAACACTTCGCCGGAACTCGATCTCGTCGGCGTGCCTGATGAAATTATGCAAAGCATTCACGGCGTGCTCGTCTCGCCTTTGATCCGCGAAGACGGCGCATTCGGGGCGATCACTCTTTACTCGAAGAATCTTAAATCCTACACCTCAGAGCATGTGCGCCTGCTTGAATCCGTCGCACAGCACGCTTCGTCCGCGCTCAACAACGCGCTGACCTTCGAGAGAACGCGTGACAGTGCCTTAAGTGATACGTTGACGGACTTGCCTAACGCGCGTGCTTTTTATCTGACGCTCGAACAGCGCATCGCCGAGTGCCAACGCCTTAACCGCGAGCCGATGACCGTCATCAGCCTGGACTTAGACGACTTCAAGAAAGTCAATGATGCTTACGGGCACGCTGTCGGCGATCGTATGCTGGCGAGCATTGCGACGGTCATTAAAAATCAATTGCGTCAAATGGATATTCTCGCGCGTTATGCGGGCGATGAATTCGTCGCGATTATGCCGATGGCTTCGGGCGATATGGCGGTAATGGTCGTCGAGAGGATACGCACGGCAGTTGAAGCTCACCGATTCCCTGTTCGCGCAGGACGCACCGCCGAAGTCAGCGTCAGCGTCGGCGTCGCGTGTTTCCCGGAGGATGGCGAAACCGCAGAGCAACTCTTAACAACGGCGGATCGCAATATGCAGCAAGACAAGCACACGCGCAAACTTGCGCCGACGCTTTCCGCACAACCAAACGCTGCTTCCATAGACGCTTTCAGATAACCCGCAGATAACCCGCAGTCGCACATTCCTTCACGACGTTTCTCCTTCGCGGCGCGTATTGTTTTCCATACAATACACGCCGTTTTTCCTTGTGCGGCTCGATGCTTTTGCGCGGCGGCGATCATCTCGCGTATAATCCATCACGATTCATTAACAAGCTTACATATAAAATTTAATCGCATGAGCAAACCAGCAACACGCACGAACAATCGCGCCGCGCGCCATAAAAGTAATTCAACGAACAACGGCTCGACAACGACAGTCGTTGAACCAAATGCGCCCAAAAGCATCGCTGCGGCAGAGATGCAGCAGGAACACACGCAGCGTAAGGAAGAACAAAAGAGTCGCATCGAGAACGTCGAACGCGAAACGCTGTTGAAGATTCTTCACCAGATGATTTTGATTCGGCGCTTCGAGGAAAAGAGCGCCGAAAGTTATAGCCTCGGCAAGATCGGCGGCTTTTGTCATTTATACATCGGTCAGGAAGCGGTTGCCGTCGGTTCGATCAGCGCCCTGCGTCCTGACGATTACGTGATAACGAGCTACCGCGAACACGGCCACGCCATCGCCAAAGGCATTTCACCCGAAGAAGTCATGGCAGAGTTGTACGGCAAAGCGGGCGGCTGTTCATCCGGCAAAGGCGGCTCGATGCACATGTTCGACGCGGATGTAAATTTTCTCGGCGGGCACGGCATCGTCGGCGGACAGATTCCGCTCGCCACCGGCGTCGCCTTTGCTGCAAAGTACAAAGGCACGGAACAGGCGACGCTCTGCTATTTCGGCGAGGCGGCGGTCAATCAAGGCGCTTTCCACGAATCACTGAATCTCGCGCAGCTATGGAAACTTCCCTGCATCTACATTTGCGAAAACAATCAATACGGCATGGGCACGTCTGCGGCGCGCGCGATGTCGCTGCAAGACGTTTCGCAGAAGGCTTGCGCTTACGACATCGCTTCCGAGTTCGTTGACGGCATGGACGTGCTTGCCGTTCGCGAAGCCACCGAAAGAGCACTCGAACGCGCACGCAAAGAATCCTTGCCGACGCTTTTGGAAATACGCACTTATCGTTTTATGGGACACTCTATGTCCGACCCCGGCAATTACCGCACGCGCGCCGAGATCGAGCAACATCAAGAGCGCGATCCAATCAAGCTCTTCACGCAGAGCCTCAAGGAAGCCGACATAATTGACGACGCCGGAGTTAAGGAAATCGAAGGCAGCGTTCGCGAAGAAGTCGAGCGCTCGGTGAAATTCGCCGACGAAAGCCCTTTGCCCGCGCCGGAAGAACTTTACACGCATGTTTATGCTAATCCGTTGGTCAACAATAAATAGTCAAAGGTAGATGAACGAACAGCATTTCTCTTACCCTTGACGTTTTACTAATTGATTATTCACACGAGGAAAACAGATGGCCGTCATCACCATGCGCGAGGCGCTGAATCAAGCTTTGAGTGAAGAACTCGCGCGCGATGAAAATGTTTTTTTGATGGGCGAGGAAGTCGCCGCTTATCAGGGCGCGTACAAAGTCACGAAAGGTCTGCTGGAAAAGTTCGGCGAAAAGCGCGTCATCGACACGCCGATCACCGAACTCGGTTTCGCAGGGTTAGGCGTCGGCGCGGCGATGGCTGGCCTTCGTCCCATCGTCGAATTTATGACTTTCAACTTCGCTATCCTTGCGACAGATCAGATCATCAACTCCGCCGCCAAGATGCTTTACATGTCCGGCGGGCAATTCAAAATCCCTATGGTCTTTCGCGGCCCCGGCGGTTCCGCCTATCAAGTTTCTTCGCAGCATTCGCAGGCGCTCGAATCATGGTTCGCAAATTTTCCGGGCATCAAAGTCGTCATGCCGTCAACGCCTGCCGACGCCAAAGGGCTTTTGAAATCCGCAATACGCGACGACGATCCGGTGGTCTTCATCGAACAGGAAAGAATGTACGGCAATAAAGGCGAAGTGCCTGAAGACGCAGACTTCACGATTCCGCTCGGTGTCGCCGAGGTGAAGCGCGAAGGTAAAGATGCGACCATCGTCGCGCGCTCTTTGATGGTTCCCATCGCGCTCAAAGCCGCCGAAGAATTAGAAAAGCAGGGCGTATCCTGTGAAGTAATCGATCCGCGCACGATTCGCCCGCTCGACATCGACACGATCATCCAATCCGTGAAGAAAACAAACCGCGTCGTCGTTGCGGAAGAATCGCATCCCTTCTGCGGTGTCGGCGCAGAGATCAGCGCAGAGATTAACGAACGCGCCTTCGATTATCTGGATGCGCCGGTCAAACGAATTTCAGGCGCCGACGTGCCGATGCCCTACGCAAAGAATCTCGAACAACTAGCGATTCCCGGCGTCGAACAACTCATCGCAGCAGTGCGTGAAGTAGCATACTTAGATTGAAAGGATGAGATGCAGGAGTCAGGAGTCGGAAGTCAGGAGCCAGAAGGAACACGCTGAAACTGAGACGTGATTTCCATTCTGACTTCTGACTCCTGACTCCTGACTTCCCATTCTTGCTTATTATGGCAACGCAGGTCGTAATGCCCAAGCTTTCTCCGACGATGGAGGAAGGACAACTCGGCAAGTGGCTCAAAAAAGAAGGCGACAAGGTTTCCGTCGGCGAACCGCTCGCGGAAATCGAAACCGATAAAGCGTCGATGGAGATGCAGGCGCTCGCCACAGGCGTGCTTCGCAAAGTCTTCATCAAAGATGGCGAGACAGCGCCGCTCGGCGAAATTATCGCGATCATCGGCGAGCCGGATGAAGACATCTCTGCGCTCGTGAGTAGTGCCGAATCCGGCGCGACGGCAGCCGATAACAAAAAGACTATCGAAGAATCCGTCGAAGGCGGTAACTACGGCGCGCAACAGGAATTGGCGACTGTGATTCCCGACGGCGCGCGAACGCAGGCGACAATCAAAGGCGAACCGCTCAAAGGCGATACGGACAACACGACTTCAGATAAGCCGCAAACTGCAGGTTCCGACAATCACACGCAAAGAGCGCCAGCAGCCGCAGCATCACAGCCAACGGCAAATTCAGCTACGGGCAATGACGCTGCCGCAACAGCATCCGGTAACGGCGCGACGCAGCAACGCGCTTCCGGGCGATTGATAGTGTCTCCGCTGGCAGCGCGCATGGCTGCCGAAGCCGGTATTAATTTGCAATCGCTGACGGGCAGCGGCCCCGGCGGACGCATCATCAAGCGCGACATTGAATCCGCGATGAGCAGCGGCGCGAGCAATCCACAAACGCAAGCCGCTGGAGTACAGCCCGCGCAAGATAAAACAGATCAATCAACACAAACTCATCTGCGCGCAGTCGAAACGCCGGTCGCGCAACCCGCACAACAATCTTCTGTTGCGGGTGCTTCGCCGTACCGCGACGAATCGATGACGGAGATGCGCCGCACCATCGCGCGCCGCCTCGTTTCATCTATCGGCCCCGTGCCGCATTTCTTTCTTACCACCGAGATCGAAATGGATGCCGTCGCGGAGATGCGCCGCCAGCTCAATGCCATCAACGAAGAACTGCGCATCAGCATCAACGACTTTATTATCAAAGTCGCCGCCGTCGCGCTCACGCAGCATCCGCAAGTCAACGCATCGTTTCAGGAAAAAGCGATTCGTTATTATGAGCGTGCCGACATAGGCGTTGCCGTCGCCATCGAAGACGGATTGATTACGCCCGTCATACGCTCTGCGGATCAAAAATCAATCGGCGCGATTGCAACTGAAGTCCGCGAACTCGCAACGCGCGCGCGTTCAAGAAAACTACGTCCCGAAGAATATACCGGCGCAAGTTTTTCCGTCAGCAATCTGGGAATGTTCGGGATAGACGAATTCACCGCCGTCATCAATCCGCCGGAAGCAGCGATTCTTGCCGTCGGAGCCGTTGCGCCGAAGCCCGTTGCGCGCGAAGGCGAACTCGTGGTGCGCCAGATGATGCGTGTTACGATGAGTTGCGATCATCGAGTGATTGACGGCGCGACCGGCGCAAAGTTTCTACAGACGTTCAAGAAGATTCTGGAGAATCCGCTGCTGCTGATCGCCTGATGAAGTGCCTGACAAAATTTCGGATCAACAAAGGAAATTAAAATAATCATGCCCGAACATAAAGCGAACGAACCTTCGCAAAACGCGCAGGAACAAAGCGGCGGCAAGCAGCAGTCCGGCGTCGAATCAAACACGCAGAGCGATAACAAAAACGCGCCGTCACAAAAGAATCAAAACGCTGCGGCTCCTGATAAAAACGATAAGGCTGAGGATGAACGCACCGGCGACGGCACAGGCGCGCGTGCCGGAGAATATAGCTAGAGTTTATTGCCGCGCTCACAAAAAGTTCGCGGCTGACAATTCACTTAACTTTGCATCGCAAAGCAATCGAACCGAGCTTTTCATGGTTCGATTGCTTTGCGATTAAATTTGCTTTCGAGTTTATTTGTGCAGGAAACCACTCAAACGTCTTCCGAACTTCGCAAAATGGATCACGCGGCGGCTCCGCATCTGGCGCTCATCGCCGTGCAGCTTATTTTCGGCACGTGGCCGATCATCGGCAAAATTGCGTTGCGTTCTTTGACGACGCCGCAACTCGTCGCGCTGCGCGTCGTCGGCGCAGCCATTGTTCTTTTCGTTCTACGGCGCACTTTCGGTAGCCTACGCATTACACGCAAAAGCGACTTCGCACGGCTCGCGCTGTACAGTCTGCTCGGCGTGATCCTCAATCAACTATTGTTCGTCAAAGCATTAACGCTGACGACAGTCATCAACGCGACGCTGCTCGGCACGACGATTCCTGTGTTCACATTGATTGTCGGCATAATCATCGGTTACGAACGCGCCTCGCTTAAAACTGCGCTCGGTATACTGCTCGCAGCGTGCGGCGTTATCTACCTCGTCGATCCTTTTAGCGCAGATTTCTACGGCTCTAACAAACTCGGCGATTTACTGTTAATTGCAAATTCTCTTTCATATGGCGCTTACATCGCCGTCTCGAAGGACATAGTGAAACGCTATGACGCGCTTACGGTCATTAGCTGGCTTTTTATTATCGCCACCATCGCTGTTATTCCGTTCTGGTTTTTTTCACCGGAGGGAAATCCCTTGCAACACATCGGCGGGGGAACATGGTTGGCGGTGCTCTACATTATTCTCGTGCCCACAGTCGGGGCTTACTACCTGAACGGCTGGGCGCTGGGGCGCGTTGCGCCGAGCACGGTTGCCGTATACATTTATCTACAGCCGTTGATCGCCTTTGCGCTCGCTCCGCTCATTCTCGGCGAAAAGTGGAACTCGCGCACATGGATCGCTTCCGCCTTGATTTTCGCGGGCGTGGCAATCGTCACGCGCCGCACGGCAGTTCACAGGCGCGAGCGGGTAAAAGAAATTCCCGAACAGCCGGATGCAGCCATCCATTGATTGCAAAACGGCTTGGCGCAGGATCGACTACGAGATATGAGTTCGTCCGGGCATAACCAAGACGCTTCGGCGCGCACAATCGAAGCAGCGAAGAAATCCGCCGCCGCGCGACTGTCTATCTACGTCGCGGCGTTTCTGATTCTGCTCAAAGCCGGCACGGGTTATCTGACAGGCTCGATCAGCGTCTGGGCTTCGCTGCTCGATTCGACAACAGACCTGATCGCATCCATCGTCAATTTGATTGTCGTCTACGCCGCCGCGCGCCCTGCCGACGAAGACCACCTTTACGGACATGGCAAAGCCGAATCGCTCGGCAGCCTTTTTCAATCAATCGCCATCGCCGGTTCAGGCATTTTTCTGATTGTCGAAGCGGTGCGCAGATTAGCCGTGACGCGCGAAACGCATTCCGAGGGCATCGGTGTCCTCGCGATGCTCGTGGCTATCGCCGTGAGCCTCGCGCTGGCGGCGCACTTGAGACGCGTCGCGCGTGAAACCGAATCGCCTGCGATTAAATCCGACGCCGCGCATTATTCGATTGACGTTTACACGACGGGCGGCGCATTGATTGCGCTGCTCGCAACGTCCATCACGACATGGCGCGCGGCAGACCCGATTATTTCGATTATTATTTCGATTTATATTTTGTGGTCTGCGGTGAGAGTCGTGCGCGAATCCATTGATGTGCTGATGGATCGCTATTTAGGGATTGATGTGGATGAAAGCGTCGCGCGCATCGTCAAAGACTTTGAGGCGCAGGGCGTGCGCGGCTTTCACGAACTGCGCACACGTCGTTCCGGCTCACAAAAATTTATTGATTTGCATCTGGAAGTAGATCGCCACAGAACTTTTCAGGAAGCACACGATTTGACGGTCGTCGTGCTGCGTGAGATCGAAACCGCAGTGCCGCGCTCTCGCGTCCACATCCACACAGACCCTGCCGATTAACTCATGCTGTGTAATTTAAGTTTTGATAAATTGCCTCCAGCTTTAGCTGGAGGATAATAAGCCAACAAGAGCGCTTTAGCCGAACTCTTCGGCTAAAGCCGATTATCCTCTGCTAATCTCGCCCACTAGCTGAAGCTAGTGGCAATTTATGTAAATCTAAGAACTGTCATTACAATTTACTCAGGCTGTTTTGATAGCTTTCGCTGCGCCGCTTTTCGTAGACTCTGCAAGCCGCCGCAATTCAAATAATTTCATCAATGCTTCGACGGGCGACAAACTGTCCGGATCGATTTCCAACAGCACTTCGGCAAGCGATGTTTGCAGCGATGATTGCCCGGGAGTAAAAATTTCTTGAGCGTGCGCGTGTTGAGCTTCTTCCGAAGAGTCAGTTGCGTGTGAAAATGTTTGTGTACTGCGTGCTTCATATTCGCTCAACAATTTTTCCGCGCGACGCACGACGGGGCGCGGCAGTCCTGCGAGTTTGGCGGCGTAAACTCCATAACTTTTTTCCGCGACGCCGTGACTTATCTTGAACAGAAAACGTAGTTCCGTTCCCTCCTCCGCAATCTCCACGCGAAAGTTTTTCAAGCGCGGCAGCGTTTCCTCAAGCTCCGTTAGCTCATGATAATGGGTGGCGAAAAGCGTTTTAGAGTGAAGCTGCGGATGATTGTGTATGTATTCGACAACCGCGCGCGCCACCGCCAGCCCGTCGTAAGTCGAAGTGCCGCGTCCCAACTCATCAAGCAAAATCAGCGAGCGCGGCGTCGCATGATGAAGTATCTCCGCCGCTTCGATCATCTCCGTCATAAAAGTAGATTCGCCGCTGCCTTGACGATCATAAAGCCCCGCGCGCGTGAAAATGCGATCACATAAACCAATCGCCGCCGCCGACGCAGGCACAAAGCTTCCCGTTTGTGCCATCAACACGATGAGCGCCGTCTGCCGCAAATAAGTGGATTTGCCGGACATGTTCGGCCCTGTGATTAAAGCAATATCCGGCGACGCTTTGTCGCCGTCGAGTGCAAGCTGTAGATCATTAGCAACGAAAGTTTCGCCCGCGTTGAGTCTTTCGAGAATCGGATGGCGACCCGCTTTGATGTCGAGCGTGCGCGAATCGGAAACCAGCGGGCGCGCGTAATCGAACTGCGCGGCGTTTTCGGCAAAGGCTGCCATTACGTCTAGGTGCGCGATTGTTGCTGCGGCAATTAGAATCTCCGCGCGGCTGCGGCTGACGTTTGCGCAGACATGACGAAAAAGGCTCGCTTCGAGTTCGTCGATTCTTTCTCCGGCGTTCGCCACGAGCGATTCGTATTCCTTTAACTCTAGGGTGATAAATCTTTCGGCGTTGACGAGCGTTTGCTTGCGCGTGTAATCGCCCGGCACGAGATGCAGATTCGGGCGCGTGACTTCGATGAAATAGCCGAAGACTTTGTTATAGCCGACGCGCAAACTCTTGATGCCCGTGCGTGCGCGTTCGCGGCTTTCCATTTCCGCAAGAAAGTTTCGGCCATCGCGCAAGAGCGCACGCAGCTTATCCAACTCTTCGGAATAGCCTTCGCGTATGACGCCGGATTTCCCTGTGCGAACGGGGAGTTCATCCGGTAAAGCCTGACGTATCAGCGTCGCCGCCGCATCGCATGTCGGCAGCGCCGCGAGCAATCCGTTGAACTGCTTTGTGTCTTTTTGCAGCACAACGCGCACGTGCTTAATCGCTTCCAGACTTTGCCCGAGCGTGAACAGGTCATGCGCGTTGGCGAGTGTGGCGCGCACGCGTCCAGACAAACGCTCAAGATCGTGAACGCTTTCGAGCGCCGCGAAGAGTTCTGTGCGAGCGTCTTTGTGCGCGACGAACCATTGAACTTGTTCCTGACGGCGGACAATCTCCGCGACGTTCAAGAGTGGCTGGCGCAACATGCGCCGCAGCAATCTCCCGCCCATCGAAGTGCGCGTCGCATCGAGCGTTGAAAGCAATGTTGGCGCTCCCGATCCGCTCTCGAAGAGCTCGAGGCTGCGCATCGTTTGACGGTCGAGCACCATAAAATTTTCCGTATGGTAACTCGTCAACCGTGTGAGTTGATCGGCGGCGCTCGTTTGCGTGTCGCGCAGATAAGCGATGATCGCTCCGGCAGCAGCGGCGGCCAGCGGCCAATCATTCAAACCATAAGCGGCAAGCGTGCGTGCGCCGAAATGATCGAGCAGCACGCGCGACGATTTTTTGAAATCGAAGGCGTCATCGTCGAGCATTGTGATGAACAACGATTGCTTGTTGTCTTGATCGAGTGTTAAGCCGCGCGGCAGCAAGACTTCAGAGGGAGCGATCTGCTGCAATTCGATTTCGGCTGAGGCTTCATCAATTTCGGTGGCGGCAAAATAGCCCGTCGTCACGTCAGCGTAAGCGATCCCGGCGCGTTTGTTGTACGTCAAGAAAGCGGCGAGATAATTGTTCGCTTTGCTGTGCAGCAAGCCGGGTTCGAGAATAGTTCCGGGCGTCACGACGCGCACCACATCGCGTTCGATCAACCCACGTCCCGATGTTTCACCGCGCACGGGCGCGGCAGACAATTGTTCGCAAATGGCGATGCGATGCCCGCGCGCAATGAGCGTCGCAAGATGACGTTCGAGGCTGTGGTGCGGAACGCCCGCGAGCGGCACGCGCCCGCTTCGTCCCATCGGCTTTGAAGTCAGCACGATGTCCAGCTCGCGCGCAATGAGACGCGCATCGTCATCGAAGGCTTCGTAGAAATCGCCGATGCGAAACAGCAGTATGGCATCTGCGTATCGCTCTTTGATTTCAAGATATTGTTGGCGAAGCGGTGTTGTCACCGCAGCGGTTAAAGTCGTCATCGCTCGAAGAGTTGCGCGAGTAAATCTTCGACCGATGTGAGAGCGCGGTGAAGCTTGTTGATTTGCTCGAAACTTAAAATCGTAGTAACGCGGCCTATTTCATGGAAAGCGCCCGTGCGCGCGAGGCTCAAGGATTTTTGCGCGCGATTCGTGTCGCGTTCCGAAGAAACAATCAAGTAGGGCTTTGACCTTTGCGCATCGTGTGCGCGTTTCAATTTAGCGAGAGCGGCATCTATATTGCCCTTGCGCTGCACTTCAAAAACGTGGCTGAGGCGCGGATTATCTTCGCCCTCGCGCCACACCACATCATAGTATTCAAACTCTTGTTCGCAACGATAGCCGAGAGAGCGTCCGATGTCGGAAAGCATCCGCTGTATATCAGTGTGCGAAAACTCCCCTGCGGCGATGGGGTGTTCCGCCTCCGCAAACGAAAAGCGCGACTCTTCTTCATCCGCGCGGGCGCGTCCCTTTTCCGTCAACTCCCAATGCCCTTGACGGCGCGAGATCAAACGCTGTTCGTCTAGGCTGCGCCCGGCGCGCTGCACAAGCGTGCGCCACTGTTTGCTGTGACCATTGGCGAGCGCTTGCGTCTCCGCATCGGTCAACTGCGGAAAATAAGCCGTCAGCCGCGCGTAAAGATAACGCACATCTTCAGCGCCGCCTGTGGCAACCAGTTCGTACAGGATCGGCGATTCAACGCGCGCGATGCTCGGATAGGCCATGACTACAAATAATTTCTGTGCGCAAAAGTCCGGCGCAGCAAGTAACAACAACATTTTACTTCCATGCAAAATTACAGGAGAACGGCGTTGACTATCAAGCGCTGAAGGCGAGTTAGAAGACTCAAAAGCTATCTCCCACTCGATTCTCATATAAAGAAACCGGCTTTGCCTCTTTATGTCATTGCTTTGTTTTCAAACAGCCGCGCCGGAGCTATCGTGAAGCAATTTAGTACGAACATAAATTTTAAAAGAGCGATGTCACGTTGATTCATCGTTCAGGAAATGCGAGTTCGGCAGCAAAGCGGAGATTAGCGTTAAAGTTTCGTGCGATGCCGCGCACTGGCACAATCGTTGCTGCTATGTACGGTCAAGACGAGTTTGGAAGGCGACATTAAAAACAAACGGCGACGCTCAAAAAGGAGAAGTGGAATATGTTGTGGACAATTCTGGTGGTGCTTGTGGTTTTGTGGTTACTTGGTTTTGGATTGCATGTTGGCGGCAGTTTAATTCACCTGCTGCTGCTGGTGGCGCTGGTCGTTCTCGTAATCAATTTGATTACAGGCCGCCGCGCAGTCTAATAAGTCGATAACAAACAGAAACGGGATGCGAGTTTATGAAACGCTCGCATCCTTTTCTTTTTCATTTGCCGAAGTCAATTGTTCGCGCGTTCAGTGTTGATAAGATACGCGCCACCGGATACAGATTCAATTCATTGTCGTGATACGGCGAGCGGTCATAGAAAAATTGCAGGCGTTCGCGCGCGCTTGCGGCAAACTTCGGATCGCTTGCTACGCGTTGCTCAAACTCTCTCCGTAAGCTCTCATCCTTCGACATCATCTCGCGCGCAAGTTTTTCCAGCACATAACTTTCGCCAAACTCCTTCTGCTCGAAGATGGCGTTGAAGAAGCCCCACGCGGCAAGCGAATCCGGCGCTGACGGCTCCAGCAAGTTCAACGCGACGCGCGCTGAAGGTTGCGCCAGCGGCACGATGACGGAACCGGCGGGAAACGTCCGGCGCTCCCGCACAACGCTCGTTTTATAGTTCGGCATCACGCGCCCTTCAAAAGACGCGGCGGCGAAACGCACGTCTTTGAAGCGGTAACTTTCAACGTCGAGCGTTGTCTCTACGGCGAGCCGCTGCATCTGCAATCCGTGCGCGGCGAGCACCTCTATGACATTCGCCCACTGTGGCGGCACGACGTAATAAAGCGGCGCGGCAACGGAAACACTGACACGCGTTCCGTCATAAAAAGGAATCGTCAAATCAAGCGGCTTTGTCCCGAAGATGACGCGCTCTGCGCCCGACACATCGCTCAATTCTCTGCGATACTCGACGCCCTTAAATTGAAACGGCGTCGCTTTTTCCGTCAATTCAAGTTGCAACGGCACAGCCTTAGCCGGATCATACTTTCGCCCGGCTGCAATCGTTTGCTCATCCGCCTGCTGCACAGCATTCAGCAAACTCTTCGGGTCGCGGTTTATTTCTTCGAGCGTGGCTCGCAGCAGATCATAAGTTCCGCGCACGCGCGTGCGGTAATCCTTCAACATGTGCGTTTCGATCAGCAGTCCGGGACGATTGCGCAAAATAGTGTAGGCCGTCGAATATCTGGGCGTCGGCAGAAAGCCGTCAATGCCCTTCATCAAATCTCGGTTATCACGAAACTCTAAGTACGGCGCGAGCAGATTGCCTGCCGCTTCTGTCGCCGGAATAATTCTTTTGTCGAATGCCGCCTGTTCCCATGCGAGCACAGCGGCTGGCACATTCTCATGGTGTTCATATTGGTAAGTCACGTCGTAGCGAAAATCTGCGCCGTCCGTGACATGGCAATCAACGAACAAATCCGGGTTCCACTCATTCCATAGTTTCAGCCACGCGCGCGTTTCCGGCGCATCCGCTTTCATATAATCTCGATTCAAATTCAAATTCGTTGCTGTCGCGCGCCATCCCATTTCCGCCGGGCCGTTTTGATTGATTCGATTATACGCACTGAATCTTTCATGGCCGTCCGTGTTGTAAATCGGGATAAAGAGCACGACGACGTGATCGAGCAGCGAGAGACGCGTTTTCGTAATCACAATGTCGCGCAGCAAAGCAAGGCCAGCGTCTTTGCCGTCCGATTCTCCCGCATGTATGCAGGCTTGAACGAGCACGACGGCTTTCCCCGCGCGCCGCGCTGCTTGCGGAGTAAAGGTTTTGTTTGTCGCTGCGATGATGAGCGGGAGTTCGCGTTTCTGCCCGCTCTTGCCAAAGCTCTGCCCCTGTATGAGCGGCGAAGCGGCGGCTAGTTTTCGCGCATAAGCGAGCGTTTCGTCGTAGCGCGGCGTTTCACGATATTGCGTGCGTTCGGCATGTGTTTCCCATGCGGCGGGAACATTCATTGAAGTGCTTTGCGCCATAATTGTTTGACAGGGCGAGAGGGCAACGAGCAGTAACACGACGCGCGCCAACTGCGGCGCGATTGAAAATTTCATACATCTTCTCCGCCTGCGATAATCACATCCAACAATTTAAGCCTGCCCGCGCTTTGCGTCAAACTTGCGTCTGAGGCACAATTCAATTATCGGCTAAAATTCAGCAATCGACCAACGCTTTACAGAAAGAATATCCAATGCACTTCAATTTTTTCATTCGCCATAATTTTACAAAAACTCTTTTATCCTTCTCGCTCATCCTCGCTTCATACGGCTTCACTTTAACATCCGTATCATTTGCCCAAACGCCTGCACCGACTGCCACGCCGCCGCCACGCGGACGCATGGAAGGAACACTTCACACGCGTCCGCCGCGCACCTTCGACGCGCAACACTACTTGATCCGCACGCGTTTCGACGTGCCGAATAAGACAGTCATCGGCGATGAAACCATGACGCTCAAACCGCTGGCGGCGAATTTCAATTCATTCACGCTCGATGCGGCGAACATGAACATCGAATCCGTGACGCTCGAAGGAAAAAACGCGCCGCTTCGCTTCACAGCGTCGCCCGACAAGCTCACGGTTAACCTTGACCGCGCTTATACCTCAACCGATACCATTAGGATTCGCATACGCTATCGCGCCACTCCGCAGCGCGGTCTCTACTTTGTTTCGCCTGCGCCGAGCACCAACGCAGCCCGGCCTTCAAAGCCCGCGCAAATCTGGACGCAGGGCGAACCCGAAGACAATCACTACTGGTTTCCCTGCTACGATTTTCCCGACGACAAAGCTACCAGCGAACAATTCGTCACCGTTCCGCAAAATCAAATCGCCATCTCCAACGGCGCGCTGCTCGACAAAAAAACGAACGGCGACGGCACACAAACTTTTCACTGGTCTATGAACAAACCCCATTCGAGTTATCTCATTTCCCTGATCGTCGGCGATTTCGCCAGAGTCACGGACGCCTACAAAACTATTGCCGTCGAATACTACACTTATCACAACACGGAAGCGGACGCGCGACGCAGCTTCGGTAAAACGCCGCAGATGATGCAGTGGTTCAGTGAAGCGTTGCGCTACGAATATCCATACAACAAATACGCGCAGACAGTCGTTGCAGGCTTTATCTTCGGCGGCATGGAAAACGTCACCGCGACGACGCAGGCCGACAACGAAATTCTCAATCGCGCAGACGAAGAGCCGCAAACTTCCGCCGACAATCTAGTGTCGCACGAACTCTCGCACCAGTGGTTCGGCGATCTCGTCACCTGCAAGGATTGGTCGCAAGCATGGCTCAACGAAGGTTTTGCGACGTTTATGGAAGCGAGTTTCAAAGAGCACGAAGCGGGACGCGACGCGTATCTTTTTGAACTGCGCAACGACTCGCGCACATACATGCGCGAGGATACGGCGCGCTATCGCCGCCCGCTCGTTTACAATCGCTATCGCGCGCCGATTGATCTCTTCGACGCCACGCTTTACCAGAAGGGCGCGCTTGTCTTGCACATGCTGCGCGGCATCGTCGGCGACGAAATTTTCTGGAAGGCGCTCAATCTCTACCTCAAGGAAAACGAATATCGCAACGTTGAAACAGCGGATTTGCAGCGCGCCTTCGAGAAGGTGAGCAATCGCAAACTCGATTGGTTTTTCGATCAGTGGGTGATGAAGGCTGGCTATCCTGAATTGCGCGTGCGTTATGTTTATGATGCCGCCGCGAAAAAGCTCACGCTCAACGTCGCGCAAACACAGACGCCCGACGACATTACGCCCGCCGTTTTTCGCCTGCCCGTCGAAATAGAACTCGCCACTGCAAATTCCTCACGCACAGAAAAAATAGAGATTACCGGGCGCGAACAGAGCTTCACATTTTCAATGGACGGAGAACCACGCATGATTCGCTTCGACAAAGATTCGCGCATTCTCAAGACGCTCGACTTTCCGCAATCGACTGCGATGCTTTCCTATCAACTCACGCACAGCGCGGACGCCATCGGGCGCATCGAAGCCGCCGAAGCGCTCGCCCACCTCGCAATAAAACAAGCATCACTTGGCGAAGAAAAAAATCCGGTTATCGAAGCTTTGCGACAGGCAGTCACGACTGATTCGTTTTACGGAGTGCGCGTCGCGGCAGCTAACACGCTCGCGCGCTTGAGCCATGATGACCACGCGGCGGAAGCGCTCGCCGCTGGCGCAAACGATAAGGATTCCAGAGTCCGCGCGGCAGTTATCGGCGCGCTCAAAGATTCCGCCAACCATAAAGCAATCGAAGCGGTGCGCAACGCGCTGAATGATCCGAGTCCGTTTGTCGTCGTCGCGGCAATGGCAGGCACACTCAAGCAGGGTGGCGACGCGGCACGCATAGTCGTTGCCGAAATTGCATCACGCAAAACCGTCGCGCCGCGTGTGCTTATCACCGCGATGCTGTCGCTCGCAAGCTTGCAGCGCACGGAAGCTTTGCCGCTGGCGATGAAGGCAGTCGAAGCCGGTCAATCAATGGAAGTGCGGCGTGCGGGACTGCGCGCGCTCTACCGAATCGGCACGCATGATCCGAAAGCAGTCGAGCGTCTCATCGCCCTGCTGGATGATTCCGAGCGCGATATACGCTACGCGGCAGTTCGGATTTTGGGTGAATTAAAGGCAACGAACGCCGCCCATGCGCTGCAAAGATTGTCTAGGGAAGACAGGCAAGCGGACGTTCGCAAAGCTGCGCTGACGGCGCTCGCGCAGATTAACAAGGCGACAAACGAAAAGGTAAATGTGGCTATTGATGCTGAACTGCGTTCAACCGACGCGCCATAACACAGGCTCTAACAGTGCTTTTACTTTGGGACTTATACCTTTAACGAATAGTCATGCGCGCCAATAACTTGCTCTATCCATTATGCGACAAACTCTTGGCTTAATCGGCAAGTTGTGCCAGTTAACACCATGACAGCAACGCAAATGGCAATCTACGCACACATCTAAACGGTTGGAATCATCTGTGCGCCCTCGCGTGTGATGTGCCTCAATTGCATAGCCGTACTGACCACAACACTGGCAACGATTACTCTTTTTAGCTGTTCGTGCAAATGGCCTACGCTTGCCATTGTAAGGGCATGTTCTGGCGTTGTGAGCCTGTGAATTGCATACTCCACATGCCATATTGACACCTCCACATGGAGAAAGACCTTGCGCGCGAGAACTTGAGCCTGCTAAGTATATAACTCCACTACTGTTTATTGAATGCGCTTAACCGCCGTGACGAAATTCCGGGTAAAGCGTCATGCCGCCGTCCACAAAAAGCGTTGCGCCCGTCACATAATTCGCTTCGTCCGAGCACAGATAAACTGTCGCGGCGGCGATGTCTTCGGGCTTTCCGACGCGCGCGTTTGGAATCTTCCGCAGCAAATCGCGCAAGCCTTCAGGATTGCCCCAGACGTTTTCATTGATCGGCGTTGCTATCGCTCCCGGCGCAATCGCGTTGGCGCGCACGTTCTCTGTGGCGAGTTCGAGCGCAATGGTTTTCGTCAGCATATCGAGCGCAGACTTCGCCGCGCAATAATGCGAGTAACCGCCCCAAGGGATTTTCTGGTGAACCGAAGAGATGTTGATAATCGAACCGCCGCTTGTTCCCTGCCCGACCATCAATCTTGCGGCTCTTTGCGCGCAAAGAAATGCGCCCGTCAAATCAATGTCGATTACTTGCCGCCATGCATCGAGCGGCATTTCAAGAAACGTATGATACGTTTCCATACCCGCGTTGTTGACTAAAATATCGAGGCCGCCGAATTCTTTTTGGACGCGCGCGAACATCGCATCCACCTGCGCTTCGTTTGAGATGTCCGCCTGCACCGCGATGCCCTTCGCGCCCGCATCCGTAATGCCTTTTACAACTTCGTCAGCGGCCTCCGGGTGCGTGACGTAATTGACGGCGACGCTTGCGCCCTCCTGCGCAAGACGCAAAGCAATGGCGCGCCCGATGCCGCTGTTCGCGCCCGTTACCAACGCGCGCTTGTTTTGTAAACGACCTGAAGAATTATTCATGCTTGGTTCAGTCATATCGTCCATTCAAACTCCTAAAAACGTCCAACAAAATCGGAATAACTGTAGGGGCAGGGCTTGTCCCTGCCCGTGTATTTAGTCACGAAAAGCGCGGGCAGGGACAAGCCCTGCCCCTACACATTTTGCTATACAGTAAGCCATCACATAATCGCAATTGAGAAATCGCGTCCTTCCCAGTGCGCTGCCTCCGTCCAGTAAAAAGTGAACTTCAGCGTTGCGCCCGCCTTCAATTCGTCGGGCGAAAACTCGTGCGAATAGATGCCCAAACCATCATCGAACAAATCGACATCATTCACGGTTTTCCATTCGTCCGAAGTCCAATGCAGCCGCGCCGCAGCGATTAATTCGAGGCGCAAACGTTGCGATGAGCGGGCGGCGCGTAGTTTATGATTAAGGAGCCAGACCTGTAAATCGCTCTTTACCTTTTGCTCGATGTAGCGCGCGCGAACGGGTTCGATCATGTCGAATATTTTCCCGTCGCGTTTTGATCTCAGCAATTTAATGTATTCGGCGTGCGCCCACACAAGCGGCATCGCGGAGCCTGTCGGACGCCCGTTGTACATAGATTTTTCCGGGATGTCCATAGTGTCCCAGACCTGCTCCGGTATCATCGCGCCCGCGTTGGCGAAGCACTCTATTGCTCTTACATAAACGGCGGCTTTCTGTCCGGCGGCGATTTCGTAATGCGCTCGCTCGCCCGTCAGCAAAGGCCACGCGCGCCCGACACCTGTGCCGTCAAATGGATCACCGTCTGCCTTTTGCCCGTAGCCGTCGTGATTGTAGCGATGCCAGCACGGGCCGCACGGCGTCTCCGTTTTTAATACTGCATCATAGACTTTGAGTGATTCGAGTATGTGACGATCGTCGGCGGCGCGTATGCCGTAGCGAGTGAGTTCGAGAAAGCCGCCGTCCACAATATCGTAAACGGGAAAGCCCGTTTCTCCGGCGGGGCGATTGCGAATCTGCACAATGCCTGTGTTCGGGTCGCGTTTGGTTTCAAGATCGTCCGGGTCAATGGACTCGATGCGCACGTAGCTTTCCGCGCTTCCCGCAAGCAGGCTACTGTTTGTCGCATACGTCCATTCTTCTATGTTCGCCGCCCAGTAATCGCTTGTCCGCAAACAAAGATTCGCAGTCTGTTCGTCGCCGCGTTTCTTCGCCATTTCAGCGGCGCAGACGAGCGCGCAGATTTCAGTGGCGAGCGTCGAAGGAGAAATTCCCGCGTCTTCTTCCCAGCGCTCCTGCGGCGAAGCGGGGCCGCGCTGCAAAATGTAAGACGCACCGGCCTTGACCATCGGATATGGATCGAAATCTCCGAGCAGATTTTCCTGCTCCAAGCGCCACGCGAGCATAATCGGAAAAGCGGATTCGTCTAATTGAATACCGCACCAATACGGTTCCCCATCCACCCAACAATTCTGCGGCATACCGCCGCCCGACAATTGAATCGAAGCCAGATAACGCAACACGTTCATCGGTAATTCGCAATCGCCTGCGGCAAGCGCGGCCATCGCCGATTGGCACAGATCGCGCGGCCACACCAGATGATACCCGCCCATGTTTTGATCGCCCGCAATCTCGCCCCACGGAATCGAAAGCGACGCGCAGATTGCTCCCTTGTGGCGTTTGTCTTCATGCGCGCGCAGAATCATCGCGCTCGTATAATAAGTTCTGCCGCCGTCGCTGCTCTCCGCGCTCAAATCCGTCAAGCCATCGCAGTACGCGCGCCACGCCGCGACATATTCATCACGCGCTTTTTGCCAGCCACGTTCGAGCGAATCAATTGCCGCGCGCGCCGCTTCTTCAGGGTTCGCGCCGAAGCCTATCGCAAGCGTCCATTCTTTTTGCTGCGCGGTGTCGAGTTCGCCCGTCAGAGAGATGTTGCCATCCGTCGCCGTCGCAAACTCCCAATCCATTTTCAAATTGTCGTGAAGATCCGCCCACCCGTCGCTTGCGCCCGCAAAGCCGCATGAAGTTTTGCGAAACGGAATGGAAGCGACGACGGCGAGTGCCGTGCCGGATCGCTCCGCAGTCAAACAAACGCGCCCGTCAATTTCGAGCACGCGCCCGCTATTGTTCATGCCTTGATTGCCGATGTGCGGAGCGACGAGCGCATAAATTTTGTAATTCTCTGCTTCGGGAAACAGTGGTTCATAGCGCGTGTGTACGAGCACGACGGGCGCGCGCGAATCCGTGATTGTTTCCTTGACGATGCGATAGCGCCCGCCGCGATCAGAATTCGTTTGACGAAAGGCGAGCGCGCGAGGGTCTGCATAGTCGAGGCGATGATCTAGGTCGCGTTTTTCTTCGTGAAAAAAGCTGCGCCCGTCCGTGATGAGATACTGCGCGTCGCGCGTGTTGGCGCAGTCTACGCGCGGGAAATAAATTTCATTAAGAATGCCGTAGGCAAGTGTAAACCAGAGTGGCGAGGCGTCGGCGAGCGCCGTGCCGATGCCTTCTTTAGAGCTGGATGTCCAACGCGGTTCAATTCCCGGATGCCCGAACGCTTCACCTTTATCATTCACTCTTTTCGTTTACCTTTATGTTCTGGGATGAGTCAAATCTTTGAAATACAGTCCGGTTGTTTGTAAGCTGTGCTTACGGTAAAATTTACATTAAGGCTCGATTGAGAAACGCAGCACGTCGGCGAGTTGCTGGCGCTCGATTTTGCCGTCTCGGTTAACGATCACGAGCTGATTATTATCAATTGTGACGCGGCGCACGGTTGTCATCGAGCGTTCTGTTTTTACTCCGCTGCGAAACTCTATGACAAGACGCGGAGATGCGGCGGCGGCACTTGCCGTTCGCGCGATTGTTGGTTGAGGCACGGGTTGCACAGCGTTTGCCTTTGCAGCAGGCTCTGAAGAAGCGGAAGCAGATTTATTTGGTGAACTCGCTTTCGCGCGCGGCGGGCGATTACGCGCGGGCTGCGCAGACGCAGTATTTGCAGGCGGCGGATTGCGCGTTGATTTTCGCGGCACGCGCGAAGTGCGGCGCGCAGTCGTGACAGGCTCCGGCGTTGTGGTTGTTACGGTTGTGTCGGCAACTGTGGGAGACGGCGATGGCTGTGGCTGCGCGGCTTTGGATTCCTCCGTCGTTTCTTTGACTTCGTCGGGCAACCGCGCGCCTGTTGCAGAGACGCGCTTCGTGCCGCTGCCGCGTGTTGATGAAACTTCCGGCGCGCGTGTCGCAGTCGTCGTGCCTGAAGCGAGCGCGGCGTCCGGCAAGGCTTCAAAGCTTCCTTCAAAACGAATGCGATAGACGCCGTCGTTATCATTTGCGCTGCGTGCTTCGACGCGCAAAACAATTTGCTGGCGCTGCTTTAGAAAAATGCTTTTGGTAGCCTTCGTCTCTGATTCAGACGCGTACACGCTCACTTTGGCGAGCGGGCGCAGAGTCCCTGCGGTAAACAGATCAACGTCTCCGTTCAGGTTGCTGCTTTCGACTGTGACGAGCAGATCACCGGGCGCGGCGCTCAGGATGTAAAAATAACGCGTCAGGCGCGCGTCGCCGACATCTCTGGCCGCGATCCGCCCGCTCACATCGCTTGTGCTGATCGGCGTCGGAGAGTCCTGCTCGATTGATTGCGCGAAGGCAGTTGCGGCAAAACTCGCGGCAAGCAAAACGACGGCGAAGAGTTTTATAGAAAGCTTGACTGACTTGACAGGCTCACGCATAACGCACCTTTTATTCCGCTCCGAAATGAAAAATAGTTTAGCAGCCGCAGCTTTCACGCCACAACTTAAAATCATCCATGTGAGGCAATCGAAAGTTGCCTGCGCTCCAACATCGTGCGCCGCGAACAATTGATTTTCCGTTCAAGCCATGCGTTCGCGCATCACTTTTCGCGCGCCGTAGATTGTATGACAAACCACCGCGAGAATAATTATAGAGCCGCCCGCAAGCGCCCACCTTGAAGGCTGTTCGCCGATAAAGACGAAGACCCATAGCGGATTCAACACAGGCTCTATGTAGCCGACGATTCCCGCATCGAGCGACCTCGCGCCGCGACTCATGCCGATGGTAAAAAAAGTGTAAGCCAAGCCGATCTGCACAACGCCCAAATACACAACGATGCCTGCATCCTGTGCGGACATCTTTGGCAAAGCTTTTACGCCCGCGTATGAGCACGCGAACGCCAATAAAAGATTTCCATAAATCACAGACGACGCTTTGTTGACGAGCCGCGATTGCGGATGACGCAGCAATAGGAAATAACAGGCGAAGCAAACGCCCGAAGCGAGCGCCGCCAGATTACCGTCAACATCCTGCGGACGCAATTTGCCGACGAAGAAAAGCGACATTCCGGCAACGCACGCCGCGATTACCAACAGATCGCGCGAACGGAATTTCTCTTTATATAAAACGGGTTCGAGCAGCAGCACGTAAACGGGCGCGGTGTATTGCAGAAAAATCGCGTTGGCGGCAGTCGTCCATTTCGTCGCAAACACGAACAACAAAAGGAGCGCCGCATACATGACGGAAGCGAGCAGAGTCACGCGATTAAAGCCGTAGCCTTCCCGCCTCGTGAAAAACATGACGGTGAGCGCCGCCAAGAGTGAGCGCCAGAACGTCAACTCGAAGCCGTTGAGCGAAGTCGATTTAATAAACAGCCCGCCCGTGCTCCATAAAATGGCGGCCACGAAGACAAACCACAGCGGCGAAGAGAAAAACGTTTCTTTATCTACGCCGGGGTCTTTTACCAACGCCTTCACCATCCTTGTCCTCACATTTTAATCCTGTCTGTCGTACAGCTTACGCAAATTGCCTATTACTAAAATCCTCTGGCTTCTAAATGTTGAGTTTATATTTTCCGTCGATGCTTCGCTGCTTCAATCGTATTGCGCATCAGCATTGCGACGGTCAAAAGACCTACGCCGCCCGGCACAGGCGTGCGCCATCCCGCCACCGCATCCGCTTCCGCCGGATGCACATCGCCGATCAACGTGTAACCGCGCTCCCTGATCTTCTTCAAGCGATCCTCAATTTCATCGGAACCGAAAAACTCGCGCGCCATCTCTTCGCTTGTAACTTTATTCATTCCGACATCCACGACAACCGCGCCCGGCTTGATATGCTCCTTTTTGATAAAGCCCGCGCGCCCGATGGCGGCAACGAGAATATCCGCCTCGCGCGTGATCGAAGCCAAATCTCGCGTGCGTGAATGGCATATCGTGACCGTCGCATCCTGTTGCAAAAGAAGCTGCGCGAGTGGGCGTCCGACGATATTGCTGCGCCCGACAACGCAAGCGTTTGCGCCGCTCATAGAGATGCCGGAGCGCTTCAGCAATTCGATAATTCCGGCGGGCGTGCATGGCGCGAGTGCCGGTTGGCCTAACGCAAGCTTGCCCACGTTCAAGGGATGAAAGCCGTCAACATCCTTTTCAGCATCGACACTTTCCAGCACGCGCATTTCATCGACTTCACGCGGCAGCGGCAATTGCACAAGTATGCCGTCGATGTCGTCGCGCTCGTTTAATTGTGCGATCAGTTCGAGCAGTTGCGAAGTTGAAGTTGTGTTATCGAGCGCGTTATGTTCTGAATAGATTCCGAGCGCTTCGGATGTTCGCACTTTGTTTCGCACATAAACGGCGGACGCCGGATCATCGCCGACCCGCACGACTGCAAGACCGGGACGCACCGCGTGTACTTCACGCAGGCGCGCGACTTCTTCGGCTACTTCGCGCTTGATAGCTTCGGCAACGGCAGCGCCGTCCAAAACTTTTGCGCGAGATTGCTGATCGTTTTCTTTCGTTTGCAAGCTGTGTTCTGGCATCATGTAATTGTTCGTTTCAAAGCCACGCGTCGCTTTATGCTTTACAGGAGTTCAGGCATTGGCGGTGCAGGATAAAGATTTACAAAACTTCTCTTCTTCGGATTATTAAAGCTGATGAGCATTATTGCAAACAAACATCGCCGCTTTTACAACCTCGCATTAACTTTTATCTTATTTTTTCTCGCGGCAACGACAACCCATGCGCAAAGCCTTAGTGAAAGGCACGACCGCATTCGTCTGGCGCTGGACAGGGCGGACGTGAACGCAGCGCTTCCAGACCTCGAAGCATTGCGCTTTTCGGAGTCGAACATTTTCGGTTTCAATAACTACGATTATCTGCTCGCCAGAATTTCCGAACAGACCGGCAACACGGCGAAGGCCGCCGCAAACTATCAAACGGTGCTCGCGCGCAGTTCGATACTGCGGCAATACGCACTGTGGCATCTCGCGCACATCGCACGCGCGACAGGCAATCTAACGCTCGAACGCGACCAACTGCGCTGTCTAATCACGTTTGCGCCGACAATCGTGTTGCGCGATGCGGCGAAGGCGCGGCTCGCCGAAAGTTTCTTCGAGAGCGGCGATTACACGGCGACGATTGCGACACTTCGCGCGCAAATCAACACTAAATCAAACACCCACACAACGAACCGCGAAGCGCTCGCGCTCATCGGTCAAGCTTATCAACGCAGCGGGCAAAAACAGGCCGCGCGCGAAGTCTTTAATAATCTCGCATCGCAATTGCCGGACACGGCACGCCCGGATGACTATGCTCTCGCAGCCGCGCGCGGCCTCGATGCGCTTGACGACGAAGCGCAGCAAGCCGCAAACAACGTTGCGCCAATTTCTGAAAACGAACATCTGCAACGCGCCGACATTTACAATTTCAACCGCGAGTTTGAAGCCGCGCGCCGCCATTACTTTGCGATTACCGTTGCCGATCCGCAAAGCGCCGACGCAGTGGACGCGCTGTATCAGATTGGTCGCGGTTTTTATCAGGAACGCCGCTTTGACGAAGCCCTCCAATGGTTCGGGCGAGTGATCGAGAAAGCGCCCGAAGGCCACGCGAGCGTGCGTGATGCCTTTAGTTTCAAAGCCTCCGCGCTCGCGCGTCTCAAACGAACGGATGAAGCCGTCGCCGCTTATCAAGATGTCATCAATCGCTTTCCCGACGCGCCCGATGCGGAACGTCCATACTTAAATATCATAGATGCACTGCGCGATGCCGGACGCGACACGGAAGCGATTCTCTGGGTCGATAAAACTCGCGCGCGTTTCAGCGGACAGAATGCGGCGGCGCGTGCTTTGTTCGAGCAGGTGAGGATTCATCAGGGACAGGGCGCGTGGGCGGCGGCGCTCGCGGACTTCGACGCATTACGCGACGCAGGTAATTTCGATGAGCAACGCAATTCAGCGAGCAATGAAACGACGCAAAACGAAATCGCATTGATGCGCGGGTTGACGCTCGAACAATTGAATCGTTTTGACGAAGCGATAAATGTTTACTTGTCGCTACCGGATGGCCGTCATCAGTATTACGGCGGGCGGGCAACAAGACGTTTGCGCGCTCTCGCACTCGATCCGCGCACGCGCGACGCAGCCGCCACACGCGTCCACGCATTGCTCGCGGAAGCGCGACAGGCAAAGAACAACGGGCTTATCGAACATGCGCGCGAAGCATCGCAAAGCGCGTTGCGTTTCTCTTTCGACGATGAAAGCACGCGCGACGCGCTCGGCATTGCGCGCTTCGCTTATAACGCACTTCCGGCATATCGCACGGTTCCGGCGGCTCATGTCGAAGATGTCGGACGCAAGGATATACGCACGAAAAACTTCCCCGAATGGAGTGCGCCGCCGACACACAAAGCTGTCGCCGATGAACTGCTCTTTCTAGGTCTTTACGATGAAGGCGCGCCGGAACTAGCGCTCACAGAAAATTCATTCGACGATGCTAATCTCGCGCTGTTTTTTATGCGCGGCGATATGGCAGCGCGCGCAATACGTTATGCCGAGCCGCTCTGGAAAAACATTCCTGCGGATTATTTGCTGGAACTCGCTCCGCGCGCGAGCATAGAGATGCTTTATCCTGCGCCCTACAAACGCCAGCTTTTGGAAGCGGCGGTTCCGCGCAATCTCGATCCGCGTTTTGTGCTCGCCATCGCGCGTCAGGAATCGCGTTTTCAGCCCGGCGCGAAATCAGTCGCGGCGGCGCGCGGATTATTGCAATTTATTTCTTCGACCTCGAACGACATCGCAATGCGGCTCGGCGTGCAGGATTTTGAGCAGGATGAATTATACGATCCGGCGACTATCTTATTATTCGGTTCGGAGTATATGAAGAATCTTTTCCGGCAGTTCCCTGCTATGCCGGAAGCCGTCGCCGCGTCTTACAATGGCGGCGAAGACAACGTCGCGCGTTGGGTTTCGCGCGCTCATTCAAGTGATCCTGATCGTTATGTGGCGGAAATCGGATTCGCGCAAAGCAAGGATTACGTCACGAAAGTGCTGCCGAATTTCTGGGCTTATCAAACCTTGTATACAAAGCAACTGCAACGCCGATGAAGGGGAAAATTACTGAAGATTTAGCCTTTGATTTTCTTAACTTCTTCGGTTAAGACCGGCACGACTTCAAAGAGGTCGCCGACAATGCCGTAATCTGCGATGTCGAAAATGGGTGCTTCCGGGTCTTTGTTGACGGCGACGATAGTGCCGGAATTTTTCATGCCGACGAGATGCTGGATTGCGCCGGAGATGCCGAGTGCGATGTAGAGTTTTGGCGCGACGGTTTGGCCTGATGAACCAATCTGGCGATCAATCGGCAGCCATTCGGCGTCGCAGATCGGGCGCGACGCAGCGAGGTCTCCGCCGAGCGCCTCGGCAAGTTTTTGGGCAAGCGCGATATTCTCCTGTCCTTTGATGCCGCGCCCGATTGCCACGATGATGTCTGCTTTGGTGAGATCAACCGCCTGCTTGACTTCCTGAAATGCAGGCTCCGGCTTCATGCGAACAGGCTTGACTTCAACTTCGAGCGTATCGACTTTCGCGCTGCCGTTCCCCGTCGTCGCTTGGTCGCCGCGAAACGCGCCGGATTGAAACGTCGCAAAGATTGGTGACTCATTATCCGAAACAACATCCGCGTCAATCTTGCCGAGAAAAATCCGGCGCGAGAAAGTCACAGAGTTGTTTGAAGTCTTGAAGCGCAGGCAATCGCTGATTAAGCCTTTGCCGAAACGCGCGGCAAGCTTCGGCGCAAAGTCGCGCACTAAATATGTGTGCGGCAAAACAACATACTGCGGATCGACTTCGCGCACCACGCGCTCCATCGCATCCGTGTAGCCGTCCGGCGTGTATTCGGCAAGCTGTGCGTTGTCAGCATAGATAACGCGGCTCAAATCATAAGCGGCAATCTGCTGCGCCAGATCATTCATGCCGCTGCCTAACACAACGGCTGTCACTTGTTGATTCAATTCCGTGCCGAGATGCTGCGCCGCCGCCATCGCCTCGAATGAAGTCTTGTTGAAAGCGCCCGCGCGGTGTTCCGCAAAAACTAGAATCCCGTTGCTCATATATTCAGTGGTCGGTGGTTAGTGGTCAGTGAACAGTGGTCGGTCATTAGCGATCAGCACAATGTATGTTACTGACCACTGAACACAGACCACTGAGAACTCAAATAATTCGCGCTTCAGTGTGCAGTTTGTCGGCGAGTTGCGCGGCTCCGGCCTTGGCGTCGCCGTTGCCTAAGAACTGCGTTTGTTTTGTTTTCTCTGGAAAGTAAATTTTTTCGATGCGTTGATGCGAGCTTTGCGCGGCAACGTCGGCGGGCGCGGGAATTTCTTTGATCTCTTTTTTCTTCGCCGCCATGATGCCTTTGAGCGTCGCGTAGCGTATCTGGCTGATGCCGGATTGAATCGTCAGAAGCGCTGGCTTCGGCATCGAGTACCATTGATACCAGCCGCTTTCAAGCTCGCGTTTGACGCGCAGATTTTCGCCCCCAGCATCTACTTCAATAACAATCGTCGCGTGCGGAATGCCCAAGAGTTCCGCGATGATGACGCCCGTTTGCGCAAAGCCGTAATCGTCGGATTGCAGTCCTGTGAGAATAAGGTCTGCGTTCTCGTCGCGTATGGCGTCGGCGAGAATTTTTGCTCCGTTGTATGGAGAGATGTGCGCGAGATTGTCGCCCGTGACGTGAATGGCGCGATCCGCGCCGCGCGCGAGTGCGTCTTTGATAACTGATTTAACTCGCTGCGGCCCCATCGAGCAAACGACTACTTCGCCGCCGTGCTTTTCCTTCAAACGCAGGGATTCTTCGAGCGCATAACCGTCCGATTCGTTGACTTCGTAGGAAAGATCGCCTTCTTCAATCCACGTCGCTTCTTTGTTGATACGCAGAATCGCATCCTTGTTAGCGACCTGTTTCATTAAAACAATTATTTTCATAACTCAACTAATTACTATAGGACTTTCTCATTTGGTTGAAAGGCAATAGACTTTAGTCGTGAAAACGACACGCCAAATCTACTGTCAATACTTGTTATCAAGCCAGATCAACTACACCTGTACGAATCTGGCGGAACATCTC
>JAABUM010000172.1_pt1 | contig 133268 bp, 112 predicted proteins | sample 5559161 | NCBI WGS metagenome assembly JAABUM01 (sample SAMN10711868, study PRJNA513369) | rock metagenome | isolation source: Antarctica rocks | place: Antarctica: Victoria Land, Siegfried Peak nord
CCTGACCAGAGCTTTGTTATATTGACTCCAGTTACGGAGACGGTAGGTGCGTTTGGTTTTCTTCTGTTTCACACCAAAAGATTACCAGCACTGCTGTCCCCGTAGCTATTTACGCAACAAAGTCATTATCGAGAGTAAACTGTCGAAGCGGCGCAGACATCGAAGTTGATTCAACGTCCGCATTCACCACCCTTTTAAGGAGCATTACGCAAAAGTCATGAAAATCAATCGTTTGTTTGCCGCGTTTCTTTTCCTCGCGGCTGTCACATCACTTCCCGCTTACGCACAGCAAAACGCACGTTCGGCAGCACCAGCAGGCGGAGCAGCAGCGGCGGGCGTTGCCGCAACCGTTCCCGACAGCAAAATCGCTTTCATCAATACCGAAGCCTTCGCCGATGAAAAGCAGGGCATTGCGCGCTACGTCAACGCCATGAAAAGCTTGGAACGCGAGTTTCTGCCACGCCAAAACGAACTCGTTGCCTTGCAGACTCAACTGAAGGGAATCGCCGACGACATCACCAAACTGAACAACAATCAGAGCGTGGTCGATCCGAAAACGATTCAGCAAAAGCAAGAGCAGGGCGTAGCTATACAGAATCAACTCGAGTTCAAAAAGAAGGAAGCGGAGGCCGCCTTCCAAAAGCGTAGGCAGGATATCGTCGATCCGATTTCCGATGACATTGCCAAAGCGCTCGATGCCTTTTCGCGCCAGCGTGGTATCAACCTGATGCTCGACATCAGCAAGTTTGCGCCAGCCGTGCTCTCAGTCAATCCTGCGATGGACATGACGGCTGCGTTCATCGCTGAGTACAATAGCCGCGCCGCGACGACTGCTGCGCCGCGCCCGCGCCGCTAATCAAGGTCTGCTAATTGTTTGAGCCGGAGTCGCACGGGAATATCCCACGCGACTCCGGCACACTCTCGAGTCATGACCTTTCAAGCTTCGGCAATCTTTCACTTAAACGCGGTCGCGCGAAGCACATCGCGCATCGTCTTTCCATTCTGAAACCTTCGAGAGCGCTATGGAGACCATCCTCGACACGCGCGCCATTCAGCAACTCCTGCCGCACCGTTATCCGTTCCTGCTCGTTGATCGCATTATCGAACTCGTACCACGAACGCGCATCGTCGGCATCAAGCAGGTTTCCATCGGCGAACCTTTTTTTCAAGGCCACTTTCCCGGCGCGCCTGTGATGCCCGGAGTGCTCGTTGTCGAAGCCCTTGCCCAAGTCGGCGCTATTCTCGCCTTGCGCGAAATGGAGAACCGCGATGAAAAGCTTGTGCTCTTTAGCGGCATTCAGGAAGCGCGCTTTCGCAAGCCCGTTGTTCCCGGCGACACATTAACACTGGAAGTCACGGCGCTCAGGATCGGCTCGCGCGTCCAGCGTATGCGCGGTGAAGCGAAAGTTGATGGCGTGCTCGTCGCCGAAGCGGTAATCATGAGCGTCGTCGCCGACCGCGAGGCACTCGCCCAATGAGAAGCACCGCCGCCGCCATGAGGACACCCGGCAAGCACGACAAACGCACGGGCGCAGCAACACAGGCGCATCCGGCAGAAAACGCGACTCTTCATACGGCTCACAGAAACGCACCGCAGGCGGATTCAAACCACTTTATTCATCCTTCCGCCATTGTTAGCGACAAAGCGGAAATCGGACGCAACTGCTTCATCGGCGCTTACTCGATTATCGGCGACGAAGTAACTTTAGGCGACAACGTGCGGCTCGAATCACACTGCGTCGTTGATGGTCGCACGCACATCGGCGACGAAACACATGTTTATCCGTTCGTCTCCATCGGCCTCGCGTCGCAGGACTTGAAGTATAAGGGCGAGCCTTCGGAGACTCGCATCGGGCGGCGCTGTTCGATACGCGAATTCGTCACTGTTCATCGCGGCACAGAGAGCGGCGGAATGCTGACGCAGATTGGCGACGATTGTTTGATCATGGCGCAAGCGCACGTCGCGCATAATTGTCAGGTCGGCAATAACGTGATTATGACAAACGGCGCGACGCTTGCCGGACACGTCCATGTGGAAGACGGCGCTGTGATCGGCGCTTATTCCGGCGTTCATCAATTCTGCCGCATTGGGCGCGAGGCTTATATCGGCGGCTATTCAGTCATCGTCAAAGACGCGTTGCCGTTCGCGCTCACCGTCGGCAATAGACCCACACGCTGCTACGGCATGAACACAGAAGGAATGAAACGTCGCAATTATCCGCGCGAAATCACCGAAACACTTCATCACGCTTTTCACCTACTTCTCAATTCGCGCCTCAACACATCGCAGGCGCTCGCTCGCATCGGCGAAGAAATTCACGACTCGCAGGAAGTAACTGCGCTCGTCAACTTCATCGAAAATTCCAAACGCGGAATCGTCAAATAAAATCTGTTATGCGCTACGGTTTAATTGCGGGCAACGGGCGTTTCCCTTTTCTAGTGCTGGAAGGAGCGCGGCGCGCTGGCGTAGAAATGTCTGTCGCGGCGATCCGCGAGGAAACTGATCCGGCGATTGAGAAGATTGCCGGGCGCATTGCGTGGGTCGGCATAGGGCAACTCGGCAAAATGATTCGCTTCTTCAAACGCGAAGGAGTCGAGCGCGCGATGATGGCCGGACAAGTCAAGCATGTGCAGATTTTCAGCGGCGCAATCCCGGACGTGCGTACGCTCAAACTGCTGCTCAAACTCCCGCGCCGCAACACAGATGCACTCATCGGAGCCATCGCCGATGAACTCGCCAGCGAAGGCATAGAGCTAATCGACTCCACCTTTTTCCTGCAAGATCAATTACCGCGTGAAGGCACGCTATCAAAGCGTGAACCGACGCAGCGCGAGCAAGGCGACATCGCTTACGGCCTCGAAGTCGCACGCGAAATCGCCCGCCTCGATTTAGGCCAAACCATCGTCGTGCGCGCACGCGCCGGCGTCGCCATCGAAGCAATGGAAGGCACTGACGCCGTGATCCTTCGCGCAGGCACGCTCGCGCGCGGGCGTTTGACCGTCGTCAAAGTTGCGAAGCCCGATCAAGACATGCGCTTCGATGTACCCGTCGTCGGGCTGCCGACGATTGAAGCGATGATCGAAGCTCACGCGACGTGCTTGTGCATAACGGCGGGCAAAACATTGATGTTTGACAGGGATGAAATGCTCTCACTCGCAAACGAAAAGCGCATTGCCGTTGTCGCCGTTCCACAGAATTGATTCTTCAGCACCGATCTTGGCGATGAAAAGGAAGAGGCGCAACATTCAAGTTGCTCCTCTTCCTTTTCACATGCTTTGTAGTTGTGGCTATTAAAACGTCCCGCCACTGCCCGCTTGCGCTTGCGTCGCCTTCGGATCGTAAGGCGTGGCGAGGAATTGCTTGGCGGCGGCCTGCGCGTTGTCATAGGAAACACCCGTCTCCACAGCTTTTTTGTATTCGGCGACGGCGCGTCCGCGATCACCTTTGGCGTCGTAGGCGTTGCCGCGTTTGATGCGCGCCCATGCGTCTATCCACGAAGGCTTGAGATTGCCGTCGAGCGCGGCCTGAAAATTATCGAGCGCGAGTTGATAATTGCGCTGTTCCAGATAAAGCAAACCGAGGTTGTAGTAAACCCACGAATTCGATTTGTCGAGTTTGAGCGCCGCTTCAAATTGCTGTTGCGCTTCGCTGTACTGGCCTTCGCGGAAAAGGTCTATGCCACGTCTGGCCGCGATGGAGACGCGCAGATCGTCCGAGAGATGCAGGATTTTGTTGTTCGGGTCAACGATGACTTCGAGCGGCTGACCGTTGGTCTCAAAATCGAAATCTTCGCTTTTGCCTTCGAGACGAATCGTCGTCGTTTGATTGTTCGCGTCGCCCTCTGCGCGCAGCATTAATTCGACGGGCAAGCGCAGTGTTTCATAGTTTTGCTTGATCGTTCCGCGCGCATGAAACTTGCCCGCGCGCGTGCGTATGATCTGGTAGTCAACGGTGAATTCCGGGACGCCCGTGCCCTCGACCCACTGCGCGAAAAAGTAGCGCAGGTTATCGCCCGCGACTTGCGAACTCAATCGCTCGAAATCGTCAATCGAAGCATTCTTGCCACGATATTGTTCGAGAAAGGTTCGCAATAATGTGTTGAACTTTTCCTTGCCGATAGCATCGCGCAGTATGCGAAAGACCATCGCGCCTTTGTAGAAAACAATGGATTGAAAGGCCGCAGATTGATCGTCGAGCGCTCCGGGCGCGCGTGCAATCGAAGCCGTTTGCTCAAAACTCAACGCGCGTTCTAATTCTTCGCGCTGCGCTCCGTCGAGCGCGCTGCCGGTCAGCGTCGCTTCGCGCAAAGCGAAGGCGCTCCACTCCGCAAGGCCGAGCGAAAGCCACGCATCGTCAAAGGATTTGAGGCCGACGGTTTGCCCCCACCATTGATATGCGACTTCGCGTTGCAGGCGTTCCTGCGGCACGGCGCGCGATTGGTCAAATAATTTCGCGGCGAGAAATTCCATGCCCGTCGCGGCATAAGCGTCCAGGCTTTCGTCGTCTATTTGCGCGATCACATATCGCGAACCGAAAGCAGGCGTGCCGTAATTTTGCGTGTAAGACTGAAGCGCGTTGCCGATAATTTCGCCGTAGCGATTCGTTAAATTCTCGCTGCCCGGCTTGAGATAAAACTGCATATCGTAGCCGCCGAAGCGCAAGCTTTTGACAATGTAATTGCCTGCTGCGATGTTGCCCACGAGCGCGGGCTGGCGCGTCACAAAGCGGTAACGAACAGTGCCGCCGCTGCCCTGCTGCACAGACGCGGGTTGGTCGCTCGATCCTGCGACGACGGTTCCCGAAGGCGCGATGATCGTGATGTCGGAGGTCGCGCGATCCGCCGCGTAATCGTGAAACGGAAACCAGCGCGCAGCATACATCAGATACGAACCTTCCGTGCCGACGTAAGCCAGACGCTTGGTTGCAAGCGGGCCGCCTTCGGCGGAAACGAGCGCGCCGCTCCAGCGAAAACGCAAAGTGATGGGCTGGCCTGCTGGAACGACTTCGCCCAAGTCAACGCGCACGTTCGGCCCTAAGGTCGTGTCCGCGCCCGCCGCGTCCTGCACAAAATTCGTTAGCTGCCTGCCGTTTCGCTCAATGCCGTCAACCTTAAGCGAGCCGTTGAGTTCAAAGACGACTGAGCGCGTCGCGTCCTGCGGCGTCAAAGTTACGTCGCCCGTCGCGCGCAGGAAATGCTCTGCGGGCTGCAATTGCGCTTCGATACGATAGTTTGTGACATCGTAGCGAGCGCGTCCCGCAACCGCCGGTTTCTGCTGCGCCGATAAACTACCGGCAAAAGCGAAAAGGATGCAGCAGGAAAGCGCGAACGTGGCGGCGAATACGCGCGCGACATCGGTATTGGCGGAGCGGCGGCGAAAAATATTTTTAGTCATAAACCTTGAATCGCGGGAAAAGTTAAGTTGCCTGACGGTGGTGCCATTATTACATTTGTGACAAAACAAACGTCATCTTTGGCTTTAACGTGCAATCAAGTTTTGGATGTCCAAGGCGGGCTGCCCGTTGGCTGTTGACAGGCTTTGGGAGAACAGTATTTGAGCCGCTATTTGCGCAAACCTTTTATGGCTGCGGTGCAGGTCGCTTACGGCGCTTCGTTGCGTTGGAATTATTGGGCTTCTGTTCAGTCGCGCTTTCATTTGCGGGCGATGATTGTGACGATTGATTGTTGATAGGTGAAGCGTTTGCATCCGAAGCTTCGACGAAGGACGCCGCGCCGAGTTGCGCATCAAGCCCTTCGAGCGAGCCGTTTACTTTGCGGTAAAGAGCTTCGAGAACGGCGCGGCGCAGAATGTCGGGCGAACCGTTTTTGTAACTCCTCAAGTAAGCCGCGAGCGCGTCCGTCGGATTGCCCGTTTGTTCAAGCGCGCCGCCCAAACGCCATAAAGCGTTGCGCCACCACACGGAGTTTTCCGGCAGCACGCTGATGGCGCGCCGCAGACGCGCAACGGCGTCTGCGGGTTTGCTTTGATTGAGCAGCGCACGGCCTGCCGTATCTTCAATGCGCCCGCGCAGGATATTTGAAAGCGTGCTGCGATCCGTGACCGGAAAAGGCGGCGCGGTGCCTGCAGCGATGGCCTGCGCGCGCACGATTGCAATGTCGTCCGCAAGCACGGCGACGGCGGCGGCGGGCGCGTCGAGAGCGGCTTCGACACCGGTTGTCGCGGCGTTCGTCAAATCCAAAGCAAGCTGCGGCGCAAGCGAGTTTTGCAAAAGACGCGTCGCCGCGTAAAGCTGTCGATAAGCGCGCATGGAGTCTTCGCCCGCTGCAAACTCCTGCGCGGCTTGCGTGGCTGCGGCTTCGTCAATTGCTTGCTTTCCGCCGGACGAGCCGAGCATTGTGTTGAAAGCGAGCAAGGCTTTCAACATGCGCGCGCCTGCTTCAGAGTCGGCAGCCGTGAATTCAAAAATACTTGCGCGGCGTTCGGGCGCGAGCAGTTCCATAAAGCTTGCGGCGCGGGCAGGAATGCGTCCCGCGAGTTTTGTTTCGAGCTTATTATCGCGCAGCGTGAAGGAATTTTTGAGTTGCGTGGCGGCCTCTTCGTAAAGACCTGGGGTGGCCAGAGCGTTGGCTAATTCATAATCGAGCGTCGGGAAATTTCCGAAACTGCGCGCGGCACGCAGGGCTTGCTCGGCGGCGAGCGGTTGCTTTTGCAGAATAAGGGCGCGGGCGAAAGCAATCTGCGCCCATGTATAGCGCGGCTCAAGCCCGACTGCGCGCGTCGCTAAGTCTAAAGCGCGTGCGCCGTCTTTGTGCGCCGCATACCAGTAAGCCGCGCCGACAAGGAGCGGCAGATTGCGCGGTTCGTCTTTGAGCGCCGCCGCAAGCTCGCGTTCGGCATCATCTTTTTTCCCTGAATCAAAAAGCGCGAGCACCATTCCGGCGCGCGCTGGCTTGTCCGCCGGATCACTCTGCAAAACTTCGCGGTAAAGCGCCAGCGCTTCTTCTGGCTTGTTGGTGGCGCGACGCAAATCCGCGAGGCTGCGTCTCGCAGGTTGCGATTTCGCATCGAGTTCGAGCGCACGCGCATACTCTGTCGCCGCATCGTCTAGGTTAAGCGCTATCTGGCGTGACGCGCCGAGAGCGCGATGCGCCGCCGGATTGTCGGGCGCAAGTTTGACGGCGAGTTCGCTTGTGCGCGCCGCTTCGTCCGATTGTTCAATGCTTAGGTAGAATCCGGCGAGCAACAGCAGGCGCTTCGGATCATCTTTTACTTTCGTTTCAATCGTGCGCGCGAGCGAGAGCGCCGCCGCCTGTTCGTTGCGCAGAAAAAGATTGAGCGGCAAACGCGAAACGACTTCCGCGTAAAGCTTATCGGACATTTCCGCAGGGGCTTCTTCAACCGCGCGCAGAAACTGTTCTCTGCCGCCGCGCGCATCGCCCGCCTTCAATTTCTCATCGCCCAAAGCCGCGCGCGCGCTCACAAGCAACTCGCTCGCGCGCAACTTCAGCGAAGCATCCGCGTGCGACTTGATGAACGCACGCAAGCGATCAACGCGTTCCTGCGGCGGCAGTTGGATAATCTCATTCAAATCTGTTTTTGGGGCATCGTCCGGTGTCGCGACGCGAGTTGCGCCTTGCGTCGAAGAGTCTGCTGGGGGCGTCGAAGAATTTGGAGAATCTGTGGTGGGCGTGGCCTTGTCGGGAGTCGCTGTATCGGATGCGGCTGTGTCGGCCTTGTCCGGCGTTGCGGTTGGCGCGGGCGCAGCGGCGGCGGTTTTTTTGTCGGCGGAACGACGGCGGCGTTGTTGTGCGTTCGTCGCAAACGTCAAACTGCAAATAATCGAGAGCGCAATGATAAAACTTGCGGCGCGCTGTATTGCACCGCACAAAGTTTTAGTTGTCTGATATTTTAATGTTTCAATTTGCACAGTTTGACCTTCGCGTGAATGTTGATTCGAGCGTTCGTGGGATGAGCCATGATAACATCCGGTTGCGCGCGCGTGCGAGTCTTCGAGAAGAGTTGAAAACAGTGGAGCATAAATGGTGTGAGCGAGTTTGAAGAAAGCTGGCAGCAAGTTTTAAGCGAAGCGAAGCGGCGCGCAGAGCAGCACGGGCGCGGCGAGGTTGTGGATTTTTTGCAACTTCGCGCGGCAAACGATACGTTGCGCGCGGCGGGCATCGAATGGCTTATCACAATTTTTCAACGACTCGCGGACGAAGCCGTACACGCCGGGCGCATCCTTTCAATTGAAAGAGAAGAGACGCATCGCTTCAGCGTCGGCGCGGCGATGATGATCGGCACGCTTTTCAGACTGCGCAGAGGCGTGCGCCAATTGACGATTGAAGCAGGCTGGCCGCGCGCGCCGCAGGATGGCATCGTGCGCGGCAACGGCCTTGCGAGCGCGCGCATTAAACATTTCGGCGAGGCTGCGGCAGGCGCAGAACTGCTTCTCTCGCGCGTGGAAAACGACACGCCGCCGATGTGGTTTATTCTTCAACAGACTGGCGAACGCGCAGCATTCTCCGAAGCATACGCGCGCCAACACGTCGCGCGATTTCTGGAGAACTAAAGCACACGCCTATTTTTCTCGCCCGTTAATCTCACCAATGCTTGCGGCGGTGTACGATTTGCGGCGCAGCATACCCGTTTTCAAGCAACGAAATCCCACGTTAATTTCACTTCCATACTCCGGCAACGTCGCCGCGTCCGGCGTATTCGGCGAGATTACGCAATCAATCGCGCACATGCTTTCCTTTGATTCATTCGCGGCACATAGCTTGCCAATCCGCCGCTTCGTCAGACACGCCTGATTTAATCTCCCCAGTCAGAGCGCAAGCAAGGCTTTCGACCGGTGCCCGACTTCTTATGCGATGCGAGAGCGCGGCCAGGCCTCTAATCAATAATTTACAGAGGAGATTAAAAAGACATGACACATCAACGCCGGAGACTCGTTCAAACCTTCATCCTCGCCGCCCTCTTCGCCATTGCTCTTCCCGTTGCAGCTTCCGCGCAGGGCAACTACGATCCATACGGGCGCGACCGTGATTACAGACGCGACAGAGATCGTGGCTACGGGCGCAATGGAGATTACCGCCGCAACAATGACAGCCGCTACGGTTACGATCAACGCCAATTGCGCGACAGCGTGCGCCGCGTGAAAGACCGCAGCAACGATTTCAAGAAACATATCGACAGCGCGCTCGATCACAGCCGCTACGATGGTCGTCGCCGCGAAGATCACATCAACGACGAAGCGCGGAATTTCCATGACGCAGCGGATCGTCTCAAAGATCACTACGATGATGGCCGCAATCTAAATCGCAGCACCGAAGACGCGCGCAGACTTGTGCAGCTCGACTCGCACATTGACAAGTTTGTTTCGCGCAATCAACTCGACGGGCGCACGATGTCGGATTGGTCTGCGATACGTCAGGACTTGCGCGTAATTGCCAATGCCTACGGCTTTCGCATGAGCGACTTCGACGACGTTTACAATCGCCCCAACGACAATGGAGGCTATCGTCGCCGCGGTTCGTATCCGAACGACGGCAACAACAATCCATGGTACAGACAGTTTCCCTTCTAAGGGCAACGCGTCAATCAACTTTATCAATCAACAGAAGCCCTGCCTTGAACCATCTCTAGTTCAGGGCAGGGCTTTCGCGTTCTGCCGCGCATCGTGCCAAAATAGAGTTATGGCAGCAGGCACGCTTTATCTGGTGGCGACGCCCATCGGCAATCTCGAAGACATCACGTATCGCGCCGTTCGCGTGCTCGCGCAAGTCGATATCATCGCCTGCGAAGACACGCGCCGCACACGCGTGCTGCTCAATCACTACGGCATTAAAGCGAAGACCATCAGTTACCATGAACACAACGAACGAGAGCGCGCGGCGGAATTAGCGTCGCGGATTGAACAGGGAGCGAACGTCGCGATTGTTTCCGACGCGGGTACGCCCGGCATCAATGATCCGGGATTTCGACTTGTGCGCGAGTGCGCCGTGCGCGGCGTGCCGGTTGTGCCTGTGCCGGGCGCAACCGCGTTTGTCGCGGCGCTGATCGCTTCCGGTTTGCCGACAAACGATTTCTTTTTCGGCGGCTTTTTGCCCGCGCGTTCGACGGCGCGGCGCGCGCGGCTCGCGGAAGTTCGCGCGCTTCCGACAACACTCGTTTTTTATGAAGCACCGCATCGTCTCGCCTTCGCGTTGACGGACGCGCGCGAAATTTTAGGCGAACGCGACGCGGCGGTTGTTCGTGAATTGACAAAGCTTCACGAAGAAATCGCACGCGGTTCATTGAGCGACTTAGCCACACGATTTGCCGACGAAAATGCGGCGCGCGGCGAGATAGTGCTGGTGATTAATCGTGCCGCGAGCGACGGCACAGCCATAATCGCTGCCGACAATGCGATGAGCCTTGTCGCGCGTGTTGCAGCATTCGAGAGTGAAGGACTCGATGGGCGTGCGGCGCTAAAAAAAGCGGCGCGCGAATCAGGGTTGAGCCGTTCGGAAGCGTACCGCCGCCTCGTCGCCGAACGCGCGAGTGAACGCATTGATTAAACAACAGTCGGTTCATTAACGCAGCAATCATGTTATGACATCTCCTCAAGCGCAGACGCAAAGCTACGCATCGTCCGCTGAAGAACTGCGCAACGTGCAATACGTTTTGGCGGAGCTTGCGCGATGGGAAGCGCACGGCGTCGTCAGCGATGAGCAGGCAAACATATTGCGCGAAGCATACACGCGCCGTGAGAACGAGCTACAGGCGCAGCTTGCGAACTTGAAATCATCGCAGGATGCTTCAAAGAAACAACAAAGAATTGCGACGGCAAAGCGCCCGCTGCTCGAAACAGTGTCCGACGCTTACAGCTTGCGTCTGTTTCTTTACACGGGCGCGGCGATGCTCGTTGTCGGCGTCGTTATCTGGCTGCGCGACGCGCTTTACTTAAAACTTCAGGAACCCATCGTGCAGGCCGGACTGCTCGCCTTCGGCACATGCGCGACGATGGCCGCAGGCTGGTTCGCCACCTTGCGCACCAGACAACAATTGACAGGCCGCGCGCTGACGTTAATAGGTTCGCTGCTTGTTCCGATCAACTTCTGGTTTCTCGTGCGCTCAGGGTTAATCAGCAACAACGGGCGCGCATGGATGGTCTGCGCTTTGTGTACGCTGCTGTACGGCACGACGGCGCGACTGCTGCGCGAAAAGCTTTACGTTTATCTGGCATCCGTTGCCCTCATCGCAACCGTCTGGGCGATTATCTTTCGCGTAGAGCATGAGGCGTTCGGCCTCTACGCGCTGTCGCTGATGATCGTATCGCTTGCGCTGCTTCATCTCTCAAGATTATTTCCACAGTCGAAGGATTCCACTGATGAAGGCTTGCCATCATCGGGCTTGCCGTCGTCGGGTTGGAGCCGTGAATTATGGAGCGCGCCGCTTGCGCATATCGCACTCGCGGGCGCTGCGGTCTCCGCGCTCTGCTATATGCCTTTGCGTTTGTGGGCGTCGCCGTCCATTGATGACGGAATCTTTTGGCTGCGCACAAACGATTACGATCCGGCAGTGGCGATGCTGCTTTTTGCGTGCGCGGCTTATACAGCTTGGTTCGCCGGACGATTTATTTATGAAAAGCGGCGCGTGTTCTTTTACTGTTTGAGCACGCTCGCTTTGTGCTGGACGGAATTCTTGATGCTCGACGCGATGCGCGTATCGCGTTTGACAACGCTGCTGGTTTTATCGCTGACGGCGCTCGGCCTCTCTGTCGCGGCATATACGGCGCGCAACGAAGCTCTGGCAAAGGCGTTTCATCCGGCGAGTTTGTTAGTGGCAACGATGCTCGCGCTTGCCTCTTGTCTCGTCGCGTTGCTTGCGGATTCCGCGCATACATGGACGCACGGCGCGACGTTGTTTATGCTGGCAACTGTTTTCGCCGTCAGCAGCGCCACGCGTTTTCCCAACGCTCTCGTGCGAAGCCTTCTCGCCTGCGCATCGATGCTCATGCTCGCCGTGCTTTTCGCTTTGCACACAAGCACGCAGTGGTTCGCCGCGATTTTCGCGCTGTCGCTTTTTTTGCCGCTTCTACTGTTGAGCAGATTCACGCGTGAGCATGACAACGTATGGCTTGAAAAGTTTTCGTTCGACGCGGCGGGCGCAGTGCTGCCGATTGCTTTCGTGGCGACGCTAATTGAATCCGCAGCGCATTTGCAAACAGGAAACACCAGACTCTTTCCGTCCTGTGTCACGACATTAGAAATCAGCGCGCTTTCGTTTACGGCGTATGCGCTTATCAAAGAAGAAGCGCGCGCGCACTATTTTCGCGCAGGGTTGGCGGCAGCGATTTCGTCTTATGCGCTATGGTGTTTGCGCGCCGGATACAGCCCGGTTAGCGAGGTGGAAATTTACACAACGCCTGTCGCCGTGTTGTTGCTTGTCGTCGCTTATTTGTCTCTGCGCGGCGAGCAGGATGCAGCAAAGAAGGCGCGCGACGCGGGCGTGCTGTTGTGGACGGGCAGCGTGCTGTTGTGTACGCCGCTCTGCCTGCGTGCATTTGAGGCAAGACTTTTGGAAGGTGTCCCCGCGTTGTCGCGCGATCTTGCGCTGCTTTGCGCTTCACTCGCGCTTATTTTTTTCGGAGCGACAAAGAGGCTGCGCGCGCCTGTCGCGGTGGGAGCAACGGCACTTTTCGCGGAGCTTTCGGTGCTCACGCTGACGAGCGTTGATTGGGCGCAAGTGCCTTTGAAGATTTATCTGGTGACGATGGGCGCGCTGATTGTTTTCGTTTGCTGGTGTCTGGAATTCCGCCGCGAACAATTGCTGCTGGTACGCAAACGCATCAGCGAAAGTCGCATGGCAGCGCGCGAGCGATTTGGCGAGTGGAAATGAAGCAGGAGTCAGGAGACAGAAGTCAGGAGTCAGAATAAAGGCGGAAAGCGACAAGCCGAACAGCGCAGACTTAACACTCGCGACTGTTCTTCCTTAAACCTTGCGGTTGTTCTTCATACTGACTTCTGACTTCTGCCTCCTGACTTCCGTCGTTAATTTCCCTTCAATTCCGTCGGCAATTGTTTGTCCACGCGCGGGCGCTGGTTGGCGTTGGCGAGTTCTTCCATCGTCACGTAAACGGTGCGCGTGATCTTTTCCATTTTCTGGTAATCGATCTTGTCGGGCGAATCCGAAGGGCGGTGATAATCCTCATGCACGCCGTCGAAGAAGAAGATAATCGGCACGCCTTTTTGCGCGTAATTGAAATGATCGGAGCGAAAGAAAAAACGGTTCGGGTCTTTCGGGTCGTCGAAGCGATAATCATACTTGATGTTGAGATAATCGCGGTTAACGCGCTCGCTCAAATCGCCCAGCTCCGTGCTCAGCATCCTTGAGCCGATCACGTAAACTTCGTTGGGCGCGGAGAGTTCCTTGTTGGCTGCAACAGTGTCGTTCGGAGAGCGGCTGCGCCCGATCATGTCTATGTTGATTTGCGTAGCAATTTGATTCAAAGGCACAGTCGGATTCTCCGTGAAATATCTTGACCCCCACAAGCCTTTTTCTTCGCCGCAGTGCCAGACGAAAAGCACGGAGCGGCGCGGGCGCTGCGGCTCGCGCCCCAATGTTTCCGCCATCGCAAGCAGCGCCGTCGTGCCGCTGCCGTCGTCGTCCGCGCCGTTGTAGAGAACGTCGCCGGATGTGTCGCCCTGCTTCGCTCCGCCGCGTCCCGCGCCCGGCGCGCCAACACCCACATGATCGTAGTGCGCGCCGAGCGCGACATACTCATTTTTCAAAACGGGATCGCTGCCTTCCATGACCGCGACGACGTTTTGCGTACTGAGCGATTCGGCTTTGACGCCGACGTTGAAACTGATGCGCTTATCTGCGGCAAGCTCGAACGAGTCGCTTGTGTCGCCTGCCGCGTTACGATTGAAGATGGTGGCGGCGTTTTGCTTTTCTCCCTGAAACAGTGCCTGTGCTAATCGCGGCGAAAGAGTAATGGAAGGCAACGGCGGAGCATCATCGCTCTGGAATTTTTCAACGATTGTATTGCCGCGCTCCGTAGCCGCCTGGCGCGTTCTGTCCCAGTTGGCGAGCGCTTGATAATCCGCGATGACGATGATGCCTTTCGCACCGAGCTTTTGCGCCGCCGTCGCCGGATCAACCCAATCTTCGCCGCGCGTGCCGCTCAAATCCGCGCGCGTGATGCCCTTTGGAAAGGGACTGCTGCCGTTGCCGCTGACGATGATGATTTTATCTTTGACGCTGACGTTCCGGTACGGATTGAGGTTCTTCGATTTAACAATCCAGCCGCTGCCGACGTAGACGAGCGAACCGCTGGCGCTGCCGTTCGTGGCTTGCGCGAGAAAGTCTTCGCCGAAGTTGTATTGCCTGCCGCCAAATTCCATGTGCGTCGCCGCCGGATCAATCTTCGTGCGGCGCAGTGCGATTCGTTGAAAATAAGTGCCGTCGTCGCCCGCAGGCTTAAAATTCCAGCGCGCGAGATTCAAAGCGATGAACTTGGCAGTCGTATCAAGCCCGCGCGAAGGAGTGTCGCGGCCTTCCATTTCATCGGAAGCGATAAACGATAAATAATTTTTCAACTGCGCCGCCGTGATGTTATTCGCGTCTTGCCGCGCAAGCGTTGAAAGCGAACTTGCGGCGGCGTCGCTAGCGTTCCGGTTGCTGCCGCGACGCTGTTGCGCTTGCGTCGCGGGCAAAGGCGCAAGCAGCCAACCCGTGAGCGCAAGCGCGATAAAAAGCTTTCTCATATTTTTCCCTGTCGAATACTTTGCGAATGTTGTTGTGGCTTCGGTGAAGCGTCGAAGGACTTGTTCGGTGCGGCATAGTGACATCAACTCGCCCGCAGATTTTGTAGCCTTACTTTAACAAATTCTTTTTCTTCCATTTTATCGAAATTGAATCGAGTTGTGACGACCGTGTTTCGCTCCTCCAGCTTGAAGTCGGAGGTGATCGAACCAACGAAAGCATCCAAGCTATAAATTTTATTGCTTCTGCGACTATAGAAATAAGTGGCGACGTGCCAAGGTTGATGCCCGCCGGAACTAGAGACGTTGAAGATGAAGAACTGACCATCTGAACTCCATTCAGCATGATCTACGCCGCCGCCGTGCTGACCATCTGATGAAGCAAAGTTTCTCCATCGCAGCAGTCTCCCGTGAGATGTGCGAATTTCAACTCGGCTTTCTTCGGATTCGTATCCCTTATTTCCGACAGGAACAATTACCGCTCGAAGACTTTTATCAGGAGACTCGTGAATCTTATTCTGTGCAAGCGCCGAAATGCCGGTTGCCGATAAAAATAGAATCGCTAATATCTTCTTTAGCATAAGACCGGGAAGCACCGAAATTCTGTTTTAACTTTCCGCATTCATCGTTTTGAAAATTTTATCGAGCCATAGATTCGATTGCTTTTCCTGCACGGTGTTGGCGCGCAGGCGATCATTCAAATTCTTGAAGTCGACTTTGTCGAGTTCCTGATCCTGATTAAAGCACGAGAAGATAAAAGTTTCCTCGCCCGTTTCAGGATCGACGTGGCGCTGCAAACACTGCGCGCAGACTTCCTTCATCATGCACTGCATAGGGCTGTTGATCGAACCGATGCCGACATGCGCGCGGCTCAAATGCTTTGCGAGCACAGTGTGGCGCGCCGACTTGACCGCCGCCATCATGCGATCCGAACCGATGGCGACGATGCGATCCACTTCGCGCAGATCGAATTTCGGCGCGCCGAATTTACCTTCCGCATAAGCCTGAATCGCTTCGACGATGTTGCCGCGAAAATGGTAATCGCCCGCGCGTTGCGGCTCGATCTCTGCGCCCGTGTCCGTCGCCCAGATAACTTGATCCGTCGAGGCTTCGATGTCTTCGCGTTTGAATAAATCTTCGCCTTTTTTGTAGCCCGCGAAATAGATCACACGGTTGTTGCGCTCGCGCAAAGCCTTCGCAATGGAAAACAGCACGGCGTTGCCGAGGCCTCCGCCCGCGAGCAGCACTGTTTCGTTTTCGGGAATCTCCGTCGGCGTCCCCGTCGGCCCCATCACGACGACTTCCTGCCCCGGCTCGAGCATTGCACAAAGGCGTGATGACGCGCCCATCTCCAGCACAATCAAACTCAACAATCCGCGCTCCCGATCAACCCACGCGCCCGTCAAAGCCAAGCCTTCCATGACAAGCTTCGTGCCGTCTGCTGTGCGCACGGCGTCTGTTTCGTAATTTTGTAAACGGTAAAACTGTCCGGGATGAAACTTGCGTGCTTGCATCGGCGCGTGAACCACAACGTCAATGATCGTCGGCGTCAAACGATCAACTCTGACGACGCGCGCCACAATCTGCTCATCCAGAGTTTCAATCAAGTTTGTAAATTTATCTTCGCGCGCCGTTTGTGCTGCTTTGTCGAACGATGCTTCAACTGCCGCGATTTCTCCGGCGAACAATTGCGCGACGTGGCTATAGCCGTGTTTCGCGGAAGCCATCGCCTTCACGACGTTGCCCGCGTACACAGGATGATTGTCGCCGTAGTAGGAAATGAAGCGCCCGTTTTGTTCGTAGGAAGTAAAGAAAGCCTGCGCGCCTTTCGCTGCTACGACAACATGCGGCAGGCCGTCAACGCCCGCTTCGACATTGTGCGGCGAGAAAAATTCCTTCCACTCGTCGAGCGCAAAAGTACCCGGCGCTTCTCTTTCGTAAATCGTGTTCGGGCTGGTTCCCGCCGCCACGCAAACCATCCGCGCGGGCAGCGTCACAAGCTCGCCGCTCGGCTTCCATTTGCCCGCTTCAATATCATGCCGCATTCGTTCAAAGACAATCGCCGACACCGCGCCGTATTCGTCCGGCACTGCTTCTGTCGGGTTCATATTTTCGACGTAACTGATTCCTTCTTCGAGCGACTTCGTTACTTCTTCGTGATTGAGACGATACGCGGGCGAGTCCTGAAGACGCTTGCGGTAAACGAGCGAGACGCCGCCCCATTCGCGCACAAGCGGCACAAAGTTCGGCGCTTCATTCGCTTTCTCTGCACGCACTCGCTCTGCTTTCACGGCGCGCCCGTGCAATAAGAATTCTTCGTAAACGAGGCGCTCTTCCGCATCGTATTGTGCATACACATCCCGCTCGCCGGACTCCGCAAGAAGTGCTTCGTGGCGATCAAGAATTTTTTCAACCTGCACGGGATAATACGCGAAGAGTTCCGTCGCCGTGTCAATCGCGGTGAGTCCGCCGCCGATCACAACGGCAGGCAGACGCACTTGCAAATTCGCCAGCGAGTCGCGCTTGTACGCGCCCGCTAATTGCAGTGTCATCAGGAAATCCGACGCTTTGCGAATGCCGCGAATCAGATTATTCTTCATCGGAATAATCGTCGGGCGTCCCGCACCCGTCGCAATCGCAATGTGATCGAAGCCCAATTCCCAAGCGTCTTCAATCGTCAAAGTTCCGCCGAAGCGCACGCCACCGTAAAAACGAAAGTGATCGCGGCGCGCCAGCGTCAGATGAATCAGCGTCAGAAAGTTTTTGTCCCAGCGCACGGTAATCCCGTATTCAGAAACGCCGCCGAAACCCGCGAGCACGCGGTCTTCCAGATTCGTCGCAATCTCCCGCACGTCGCGCACAGGCTGCGGCGCGTGCCCGCCGTCGCCCATCAACATCCGGCTCAAAGGTTCGATCTTCAACCCATCGACACCGACGACGCCGAAGCCTTCGTTCAAAAGGTAGTGCGCGAGCGTGTAACCGGCGGGACCTAAGCCCACGACCATTACATTGCGTCCGTTGTACGGCAAGGCAAAGGGACGTTTCGCGTTCAAGGGATTCCAGCGCGCGAGGAGGCTGTAAATTTCAAAGCCGTAGGGCATCGCAAGCACGTCCGTCAGCACGCCCGTTTCCGCCTGCGGAATGTTGACAGGGTCTTGCTTTTGAAAAATGCAACTCTTCATGCAATCGTTGCAAATGCGATGCCCCGTACCCGGGCACATCGGGTTATCGATCATCACTATGGCAAGCGAAGCAATCGAATCGCCGTGCTTTTTGAGCACGTGCATTTCGGAAATCTTTTCGTCGAGCGGGCAGCCTTCGAGCGCAATGCCGAGCGGATTCTTTTTCACCGCGCCGTCGCGCTCATGAAAGCCCGTCGAGCATGAATCCTTGCCGCGCTCGTGGCAGTAAAGGCAGTAATCGACTTCATTCAAGACTTCGCGTTTCGTTCCGCGCCGATCCGTCAGCGCAAAGCCTTCTCTGCGGCGCAAGTGCTGATCGAAGCCGCGTATCATCTCCGGCAAATCTGCGCGCGGGCGTTCGATTTCAACGAGCTTCGTATAATCGAGCGCGTGCGGAAATCTAAACGACACCCACGTGCTGACGCGCTCTTTCGCGTCCGCTTGCGTGGCATGTACCGCCGCCCATGCTTCAATGAGGCGCAAGGCCGACTGCACGAGCGCCAGATCAGTGCTCGCTTCATCGTCCGCTTCATCAACGCTCGCTTCGCCTGCTGTGGTCGGCGCGGTGAGATAAGCAGACAACTCCGGGTTTGTTTGTGCGTTCCGCAAAATTTCGCGCGCGTTCTTTAACGACTGCAAAGCATCTTGCGCGACGGGCGAAACGGCCTCGCCTTCCTTTATCAACTCTTTCTCGCACTCGAGAAGGCGCACGGTCATGCGCGAAATCCCGAGTTCGTCATCGCACGCGAAGGTGTCCCCGAAGGCTCGCTCACGCAATTGTTCGAGCGCCGCGTGGACGCTTTCCACGTTTATTTGCGCTGCCTGTTCCGCATTAAATTTCTTGAGCGCGCGCCGCGCCACAAAAAACTTGAAGGCAAAAACGGCTTGCTGTTCGCCCACCGCTTCAACTTCGGCGAGACGCTCTTTTTCGACATCGAAGAGGCGCGCCACGAAACGAGAAAGATGCGGCGCAGCGGCGATCAACAATTCCGACTCTGCTTTGGCGACGAGGTTCGCGCCGCGCGCTTCGATGTATTCAATGAGTTCCCTGTGCAAGGGCGCGTCCGCCTTCGCAAGCTCCGCGTAAAAGGCTTCCGCCAATTCGCGCAGACGCTGCGGGCGATACAAATCTTGATAAGCAAAGCCTTCGATTCCGAGCTTGAGATTCTCGCCCTGCGCGCCGGGCGCAACGCCGTTTTGTTCCAGAAGAATATTTGATGACATTTCGTATCGAGCGAAGTCCTGTGAAATAAAAAGCACGCGAGCGCAAACATTCATTGCGCGCGCACTGTGCCGAAATATATAGCCGCAAAAGCGGCGTTAAAGCCAACCGATTAGTATAACATCAGCCCGCGATACATCTCAAAACCGGGCGCGAACGCGTAGGCTCCGCAGGAAACATTGACTTTCGGCCACGCCTGTTTTAGAAACTCATTGCCCTACGCATCATTCGTTTGCGCCTCATTTCCGTTTTCTTAATTTGAAATAGGTTTGATGACGGCGACGTGACTCACGACTGCACACGTTTGAAAACTGCAATTAGATTATAATCGAGTCAATAAAATGCTTATCAAAGAACACATCGAAAATCTGGCCGAAGATAAAGGTACGGATTTGAACATCTCCCGGAATCAAGGCGACAAAAATCTAATTGCGACGCTCGAAGGTTTAGGCTATTTGCCGAACGGCTTTCAAGGCGGGTTCTTATTCAATCTGCTCGAACATAAAAATCCAAAAATAAGATTATTAGCGGCAAAGAACATTGCCAAACTCAACCAGACGAAAAGTCTCGAACCGCTTTGGGATGCTTTCCAGAGGGAAACGAATACAAGCGCGAAAAGGGAAATCGTTTCGGCAATCGGCAGACTCCGCCGCCCGCAAAACAAGCCGTATTTGTTTGAGATTCTTCATGATGAAGACCCGAAAGTTGTTTGCCAAGCGATTCGCGGACTTCTTGTTTATGACGACGATGTTTTAGTTGCGCGAAAATTAAAACCTTTACTGAATCATCCGAATGAGATGGTCAGAACCGTTATCTATAAAGAATATTTCGCCGACAAAACGAAAAAAGAAAATGAATTACCACATCCCGAAACTTTTGATTTTCTGAAGAACGTGGTCGTCAACGCCGATGTCAGGGAAACATTGCTGAACGTCCCGAACGAAAGCATTCATTTAACTTTCACTTCGCCACCGTATTACAACGCGAGAGATTATTCGATTTATCCGAGTTATGACTCCAAAATTTACTGACCAAGACAGAAAACTTGTTATCGAGGAACTCGAAAGAATTCAAAATGTGAAACTCGAACAAGTTAAGCCTTCGAGAAAATTATATAAAGACGCAAACGGAATGTTATATCTGATTTCGGGCGGCGCGGAGGATTGGCACGGGATAAACGCCAACATCATGCAAAGGCTGGCGGCTCACAATCAAGAGGGCGCGTTCGTCGTCGTCAAAAAATATAAGACGAAGATGGATGTTTGCGTCGGCTCTCTCTCTACGTTTTTACAAAACAAAGAAAGGTTATTAAAGACCAAGCAAGGCGGTTTTCAGTTTCATTGCGTTCAAACAGAAGACGGGTTGTACTTGGACGAGATACCGGAGCTTTACTGTAACAAAGTCACCGAAATACTTTTTCCAAATTATCAAAAGGATTTGAGCAGGCTGAAAGAAATTTCAAAGATAATCAATATTGAAATTCAAGATGATGTAGAACTTTCGCATTATGATTTACAGGCAAAACTTGTTTTAGTCGGCGGTTATTTGGGTTATCGAACATTTGTTCCCGCGCCGGACAAAGGCCGAATGACAATTTATGGAAACTTAGGAGGATTATGCACAGAACAGGAAATCCCGGAAGGCGCGATTCCCGGTTTGAGTTTGAATACAGTTAAATTTGTTGATGTAATCTGGTTTGACGAAGAAGGTTATCCGACACACGCCTTTGAAGTCGAACATACAACAGACATTACGAAAGGTCTTTTGCGGCTTTATCAAGTTCATAAATTGCGAATAAAGGCGGCGTCGCTAACGCGCCGCACGCCAGCTTCGCGGACGGGGTATTGACCCCGCCCTTGACCAAAGGGAACATCGTTCCCTCTGGACTCCCTTAGTTTCTATTCGGCGACCCCGCAGCAAGCTGGCGGGGTATTAAAGAATCAAAATGTTTATTATCTCGAAAGAAGTGAACAAAGATAAGTTTCAAAGAGAAGTCGCTAAAAGTCCATTCGTCAAGATCAAGAATGAATTCGTATTCAAAAACTATGATGAACTCGACGAGTTTTTTCAATCAGTCAAACATTTCAGCCAGATGCAAGTGAGGTTTTTAGCAAGCAATGGATAGACAAATTACACTTTTGGATACGGATGAGATTTTTACAACGGGCGTTTATTTGCGACCTGCCAAATGCATAATAAATGGAATAACACAATGGCGTTGGCTAGCTGTCGGCTTTGTAAGCGATAGTTATTTTTCCGACGGCGAGGTTATTAATATTTATGATTATGCAGATACTCTTCAAGGTTTATTGGACAACTCTGAAGAGGAATAATCAACATCATTGCAAAACGGTGGCCTGTGGGCAACAGCCGGAAAAAGAGTTGAAAAGCCTTTGATGATTACGCTATGCAAAATCTTTTCGGTAGCGGATGAAAATTACGCAAAGAAAATCAAAAGCAAAGCTAAGAGGAAAACCAAAAAGTTGGTTGACTTGAACACCGACATTGATTTTGAACGCGAAATAGATTTCTACTTGATCAATAAATCGCAACAATTCAAGTGTGAAGTAAAATTGATGAGCAAGGGCAATCCTGAAAGCGCCGATGCCTTCATTGCTCGCGGAAGTCATTTGCTTGTTGCCAATAAACTATCGGACACAAACAAAAAACAATTTAACAGTCGCGGCTGCGAATGGGTCGAACTTCGTTGTGAAGACGGCTATAAACGATTTGCAAAAGTATTGCAGAATCTGAATATTCCCTATACGGATTTTGAAGGCGACATTGATGAGAAGCTAACCGAAATATTTGATGAGATATTGCTTTGAAGCAATCAGGCAAGCGTTGTTTTGAAAGCCCGCGCGCCGTGTGCTATGCTCGTTTTGTTAATGAACCTTTGAGGCGCTATGGTGTAATTGGTTATCGCATTGCTTGTAGCAAAAAGGATGTCCAAAAGAAGTTGGAATGAGCAGCAGTTAAGAGAAGCTGTTAAGGCTTCTACGTCGTGGTCGGGTGTGATGCGGTCTTTGGGTTTGGCGGTCGCGGGCAATAGCGTAAAGTTTGTAAAGTCGTCAGCCGACAAACTCGACTTGGATGCTTCTCATTTCAAAGGTCACGGGTGGAGCAAGGGCATGACCGATATGCCGTCTCCACCGCAAAAGATTTCTTTGAGCGAGATTTTGGTAGAGCAATCCGCTTATACGAGTTCAAAGGATTTGAAGCGGCGGTTATTCAAAGCAGGATTAAAGGAAAAGCGTTGCGAGCATTGCTCGAACACCCAATGGATGGAAAGGGATATTCCTTTACAACTCGATCACGTAAATGGTATCAGAAACGATAATAGAATAGAAAATCTGCGGATTCTCTGTCCCAATTGCCACGCATTGACTCCAACGTGGGGAGGAAGAAATTTTAAGGCCCGTTCGTCTAGGGGTTAGGACGTAGCCCTCTCAAGGCTAAAACACGAGTTCAAATCTCGTACGGGCTATCAAGTTTACAGGATGTATGGGCACGGGTTCGATCCCCGTTAGCGCTACCAACTTTAGAAGGCCACCGTGAATCATCGCGGTGGCTTTCGATGTTTGTAATCTTTTGTGAGAGGAAGCAGATGGAACGCATTGTTTTTCTGGATCGCGGCACACTCAAAGCTACCTTGCGCCCGCCCGCCTTCGCGCATGAGTGGCGCGATTATGCGGAGACACAGGCGCAAGAAGTTGCGGAGCGAATACGCGATGCGACGATTGTTATCACGAACAAGGTTGCCGTGCGGGATGCTGCGCTCGAAGCGGCAAGCGAGCTAAAGCTGATCGCTCTTGCCGCCACAGGGTTTGACGTTGTGGATTCGGAAGCGTGCCGCAGACGCGGGGTCAGCGTCGTTAATGCGCGCGGCTATGCAAGCCAATCGGTAGCCGAGCATGTGTTTTTGTTGATGCTTGCGCTGCGGCGTAATTTGATCGCTTACCGTGCGGACGTGGAGCGCGGGCTATGGCAAAAATCTTCGCAGTTTTGTTTGCTCGATCATACGATTGTTGATTTGCACGACAGCACGCTCGGAATTGTCGGTTACGGCGAGAACGGGCGCGCGGTGGAGAAAATTGCGCGGGCGTTCGGAATGCGCGTGATTATCTCCGAGCGCAAAGAGGCAAAGAGTGTGCGCGACGGGCGCGCGAGTTTTGAGGAAACTTTGCGCGCGAGCGATACGTTGAGTTTGCATTGTCCGTTGACGCCGGAGACGCGTCATTTAATCGGCGCAAATGAATTAACGTTGATGCGCAAGAATGCTTTGTTGATTAACTGCGGGCGCGGGGCGCTGGTGGACGAGGCCGCATTAATCGAAGGTTTGAGGGATGAATTGATCGCGGGCGCGGGCATTGACGTGTTGAGCGTGGAGCCGCCGACAAAAGGCAATCCGCTGCTCGAAGCGGAGTTGCCGAACTTGATTGTCACGCCGCACATCGCATGGGCGAGCACGGAGGCAATGCGGATTCTCGCCGATCAACTCATTGATAATCTGGAAGCCTTCGCGGGCGGCGCGCCGCAAAATCTTGTCACGTGATGCAGCGAGAGAAGGCACGCAATCTTTTTGTGATTCAAATCTACGCTTCAAACATAAACGGTGCGTGAGCGAAAGGAGCTTTTACGCTCCGGTTGATTCCGTCGCGGCGGCGGCGGTTGGCTCCGTTGCGGCGTGGCTTGCTTCGTCGTGATGCTCTGAAGTGTAGAGGCGCAGAATGTCCTGTCCCTGACGCGAGCGCGGATCAATCGTGCGCAAGTGTTTGCGTCCCTGCATTTCCCAGATGGCCGTCACCTGCCCGTCTTTTTCAACAGCGTGATAAGAGATGTCTTCGGTGCTGGCTTCAGTGCTTGCTTCGGCAGTGGCTTCGGTGCTTGCTGCTTCTGCGGCGGCGGGCGCATCGTGTGTCGCGTTTGTTTGTGATTGATCTGTTGCGGCTGGCTCATCGGCGGCACTGGCGGCAATCGTGTTTTCGTTTTCAGACATAAGAATTTCTATCTTCTTCCTCTCGCATTCGATTTTTTTGTTTGTGTGAATTCAGTTGAAATTGTGGCATACGCGCGCACACGGTGTCTAGCCGCTTCGCCGACTACGCGTTGTTCATCATATCAATCAATGAGCGAAGCGCGAGCGCGGCTTCGACGGCACGGCGCGGCGCGACGACGCCCCAGCCCTGCCGGTCAACTTCGATGCCCGGCAAACGCTCCGCCGTGTCGATTAAAATGCGCTTGATTTTCTGCGGCGACAACTCTGGATTCGCTTCGAGCATACACGCGATGACGGATGCGACAATCGGCGACGCAAAAGATGTCCCGTCAACGTATTTGTAATGCTCGCTGATGACATTGCCTTCGTGTAGTTTGATGGAAATCAATTGCCGCAAAAGAGGCACGGGAACACTGCGCGCTTCGTCTAAATCTCTGTCAACTCCTTCGTGCGCTTCGATAATGGCTCGCAACTCCGCGTCGGGCGCATTGTCGAGCGTGGCATAGAGTTCGGCAGCGGCGGCGGTCGGCGTGTGCGGCAGAATCGGCGCGGGTACCCAGATGCCGGGAGCGATTATTTCCGGCTTTTGCAAACCGTCAATCGTCGGCCCGTAAGACGAGCGGTACATGCCGCGTCTGGCGCGGTCAAGCGAGTTTTGATCGTCGAGGCCGCCTACCGCAATCGCTGACGGAGCAGATGCGGGCGGCAAGACGGGATGACCCGGTGCGTGTCCTGCGTTGCCGACGGCGCACACGATGATTAGCCCTAGTTTGACGGCGCGCTCGACTGTTTCCGAAAGAGAATTATAAAGGTACGGCTGTTCGTCGTCGCCGCCCGCAGAGATGTTGACGATGCGTATGTTGTACTGCTGGCGGTGCGCGATAATCCATTCGAGGCCGCGTTGAATGTTCGCTTCAGGGATGCGCCCGGAAGTTCCTATCTTGACAAGGACAAGCTCGGATTCGGGCGCGAGGCCGCGATAAAACCCATGCGAGAGCGAGCCGTTTCCCGCCGCGACAACCGAAGTCATCATGCCGTGCCAGCTCGACGGATCAGTCGTCAACAGCAAACCGTCGTCGCCTCTCTGCGCGACGATGCTGTGATAAGCGAGTATGCGATTAACGGGCGTCGTCAGATCGGGATGCGCGTAAAAACCTGAATCGAGAAAGGCCATGCAGATGCCGCGCCCTGTGAATCTTTCATCTGCGTCGAGACGAAGCGGCGTCGAGAGAACGTGGCCGCCCTGCGCGAAGACAGCGCCGTCTTCTTGGAGTTGCACGAGCGCGCGCTCGAACAAAGTGACGCAGCGAACGCAGACTTCCGTGAGCAAGGCTCCGGCGGGCGCGTTGGCCGCAACCATCATTTGCATGTTGTCGGAGAGCGCCGGGAAGGGCACGCGCCCCTCGGATGAATCGCGCCCGCAGATCGGGCAAACGGTTTGACCCGCAGCCAGAGCAGACGCGTGCAGCGCGGGTTCGTTGTTGATGATGGCATCGGACATTCGTTTTATCGCTCCGTCGGTTTCCAAACGATGTTCAAAAGCAACTCCATTGGCGCGCCGTGTTTCGAGCAGCTATGATGAACGCGAAATGCGGGCGGGCGCAAGTGCAAAAGCAAAAGAATGAGCAAAGAAAATGTTTTCGATGTGGCGATTGTCGGCGGCGGGCATAACGGTCTAGTGTGCGCGTGCTATCTCGCCAAAGCGGGCATGAAGGTGGTCGTGCTCGAACGCCGCCACATTGTCGGCGGAGCCGTGTGCACCGAGGACGACTTGATTCCCGGTTACAAAATAGATGTCGGCTCCAGCGCGCACATCATGATTCATTTGACGCCGGTGGTTCGTGAACTCGAACTCGAAAAATTCGGCCTCGAATATATAGAGTGCGATCCGTTCGCGTTCGCGCCGCTGCCGGACGGCAAAAACGCGATTTATTTCTGGCGCGATGTGGAAAAAACATGCGAGTCGATTGCGCGCGTGAGTCCCGTTGACGCGGACAACTACAGGCGTTTCGTGCACGAGTGGACGGCGATTAACGAAGGCGTCTTTGAAGCTTTTATGAAGCCGCCGACGGCGCTTAATCTAGGCCGCCACATGATCTTTCGCCGCACAAAAGAAAAAACCGATCCGCTGGAAATGACGCGCAAGCTTTTCACGAGCTACGGAAGCCTCGCGCGCGAGACATTTGAGCATGAAGGCTTGCGTGCTGCGCTTGTTTGGCTCGCCGCGCAATCCGGGCCGCCGTCAACAGCCTCCGCGACGGGCGACTTTTTAGGCTGGCACGCGATGATTCACAAAAGCGGAGTGAAGCGGCCACGTGGCGGATCGGGCGCGTTGACGCAGGCGCTCGCGCGCTGTCTTGAACATCACGGCGGCACGGTGCGGCTCTCGGCGGAAGTCGAACGAATCGTGGTGAAAGAAAAGCGCGCGACGGGCATTGAGTTAAAAAACGGCGAACGCATCGAAGCACGCCGCATCGTCTCGAACGCGCATGTGCAGACGACATTTCTCAAGCTCATCGGCGCGGAAAATTTGCCGGATAATCTGGCGAAGCGCGTCAAGAACATTCGCGTCGGCAACGGGTTCGGCATGATCGTGCGTTGCGCCGTCTCAGAGTTGCCGGATTATACGGCAGCGTCCGCGATGGATGGAGTTGCGAATGGCGCGGCGCGCGAGTGTCACAGAGGCTTGCAACTGCTTTGCCCGTCGCTCGATTATCTGGATAAAGCTTACGCGGATTATCTGCAAAATCGTCCGTCGGAAAATCCGGCGGCGCTGGCAATGACGTTTTCGGCAATCGATCCGACGCTCGCGCCTGCTGGTCGCCATACACTTTTTATCTGGGGACAATATTATCCATACGAGCTTGCAGGCGGCGCAAAGTGGGATGACATTGCAGAACGTGAAGCTGATAAGTTGATCGACGTGGTGACGCGTTACGCGCCGAACGTCAAAGATTCCGTGCTTGATCGCTTTGTGCAAACGCCGCTCGATCTGGAAAGACGATTAGGGCTTCTGCGCGGCAATGTGATGCACGTCGAAATGGACTTCGATCAAATGTTTCTTTTTCGCCCGCTGCCGGAACTCGCGCAGTATCGCACGCCGATAGAAAACCTTTATCTCACAGGCGCGTCAACGCATCCGGGCGGCGGAGTCTTCGCCGCATCAGGGCGCAACACGGCGCAGGTAGTTCTGTCAGACGTGCGCGGCGGCATGGCAAAATGGCTTCATCGCGCATTCGGAAAGTAAGATAGAGTCGAGGGATTTCAGATGCTAGACGTTGGTCGGAAACTATCCCTAACATCTGGCATCCGGCATCTAACATCTCTTCTTCCGCCGGTTGTGATTAGCGCTTTGTATGTGTAAGCTAATTTCAACGCCGAGTCGAAAATAAACGTGAGGTTTCCGGTCAAACAATCATGCAAAATGAACAGGTGAGTGTCTCCGATCTTTTCCGTCGCGCGCAAAAACTTCGCGCCGATAATCCGCAGTTGTCCTACAAGGAAATCAAGCGGCGGCTCGCCGATGAATTCACAGGCCAGCCGTTTCCGCCCGTTTATAATTTGACGATTCCCGAACAGGACGAGCGCGCGCCAGAAGAAGATTGGACGGCAGGGCTTCCGCTCATCCTGCGCGGCATACAGCAAAAGGATTGGAAGGAAATAGCGAACGGCGTCGTGCTGTGTCTGGAGCAAACGGAGAATTACGAGCAGCAGCGTCATCCCGTTGTCGGCGACGAATGGCATGACCGCAGCATCGGCATACGCGATCCTTTAACGAAGGGCGTCAGCAAGTGGATGCCGCCCGGTCTGCTGGGCATAACACAGGGCACGCCGAAAAAGTAACGGGAATACGATGCAGTACAAATGACGAGCGACAGGGAAAAGTTCAGCCTGTGGCTTGTCATTTGTTCTTCATCATCAACGGAGATGCGATGAGTTTTTTAAGTCGCTGGATAAACGATCCGCTTTACCAGAGAACAGAGCCGCGCCCGCCCGCAGAGATTGCCGACGCGGAAGTAATTATCAGTCCCGATACGCGGCGCGAAAATCGCATTCCGCCCGGTCAGACGCGCACGCGCAAGTGGCCTGTCTTGGACGCACACGGCATGCCGAAAGTTGACCTAGCAACGTGGCAGTTCGATGTTGATGGACTTGTCGAGAATTCGCAGAGTTGGTCGCTCGATGAATTCATGCAATTGCCCGCCGTGAAAATCTACGCGGATTTTCATTGTGTAACGCGCTGGTCGCGCCTAGACAACATTTGGAGCGGTGTCTCGACAAGAGAGTTTGCGAAGCTTGTCGGCATCAAAGCGGAAGCGAAGTTTGTCGTCGCATTCGGCTATGATCGCGGTTGGACGACGAACTTGCCGATTGAATATTTTCTCGCAGAGGACGCGCTCTTTGCTTGGTCGCACGACGGGCAACCCATTCCTACCGATCATGGCGGCCCTGTGCGCTTGATCGTGCCGCAGCTTTACGCTTGGAAGTCTGCGAAGTGGGTCAAGGGCGTGCGCTTTGTCGAAAAGGATCAAGCTGGCTTTTGGGAAGAAGGCGGTTATCACATGCGCGGCGTGCCTTGGAACGGGCGCGACGGCGAGCGCTATCGCGGGCAGGGCGAAGAGTAAAAAGCTGCCGCCGTAAGAAAGCGAAACATCCATCGCTGCTATTTAATGAGGAGACATTATGAGCGAAGACACAACACGCAATTTACACGATGCGCGCTCTTTCGAGGAGCGCGTTCTTGCCGAGTTTGCCGCACAACGCGAACGGCAAATCAGCCTCGAACAAAAGTTCGACGACCTCGAACAAAGGTTTGGCAACCTCGAACAAAGGTTTGACCGCCTCGAAGAAAAGGTTGACCGGCGCTTGATGGAAACGCGTCCGATTTGGGAAGCGGTGCTTGCGGAGATTAAATCCGTCCACACTGAAGTCAAACAACTTAACACTAAATTCAATCTTGTCATCCAAGACATCTATGAGATACGAGCGGACGCAACGGACTTGACAAAGCGCCTTGACCAACTCGAAAGAGCGTGAGCCAAAACAGCAGTAGCAAGATGAGCGCCGCACAGCCAACGGACGCCGCCACCGTCGTCTTATTACGAACAAGCGAATCGAACAACAGCAGCGACGCGCGCGCGGAAACTTTCTGGGTGCGGCGCAGTGAAAAGCTACGCTTCCTCGGCGGCTTTCACGCGTTTCCCGGCGGGCAGCGCGACGCGAGCGATGCGGAAGTTGAAGTCGCAAATTGTGCGGACGCGGAAACCGCAACGATGATCGCTTGCGCGGCGCGCGAGTTGTTTGAAGAAACAGGCGTCCTTGTTGCGCGCGGGTTGGAAGCGATGACGAAGGGACAACGCGCCGCGCTGCTCGACGATTTAGAATCCGGGCGCATGATGTTCCCGGCGCTGCTCGATCACTTCGGGCTTCATTTGGACGCAGATGATTTTACTTTCGTCGGGCGTTGGGTGACGCCGCCGTTTAGCCCGCGACGTTTCGATACGTGGTTTTTTCTTGCGCGCTGTCCGCTCAAACAAGAGCCGGAAGTGAAGGACGGCGAGTTGGAATCCGGCGAGTGGATCGCGGCAAAAGAAGCCGTCGCGTGCTGGCAGCGTTCGGAAGTTTTGTGCGCGCCGCCTGTGCTTCATGCTTTGCAGACGCTCGCGGCAGGCGGCGTGACAAATGATTTGATCGAGCGATTTCTTGCTGTGCCGCAGGCTCATCGTGAACCCGCGCGGCGCATAGAGTTTCGTCCCGGCTTCGTTTGCTTTCCGCTGCTCACGCCGACGAAGCCGCCCGCGACACACACGAATTGTTATCTTATCGGCGAGCGGGAATTCGTCATCATTGATCCAGCCTCGCCTTATGAAGAAGAGCAAACGGCGCTCGCCGCGTGCGTCGATGATTTTTTAGGCGAAGGCCGACATTTGCGCGAAATAATTTTAACGCATCATCACCCGGATCACATTGGCGGCGTTCGCGCGCTCACAGAGCATTTGAAGAATCGAACGACCATCGCCGCGCATCGCTTGACGGCGGAAGCCTTGCGCGGAACAATTTCGATTGATCGCTCGATTGAAGACAATGAGATAATTGAACTCGAAAGTTCAGAGCGAATTGTTTTGCGCGCGCTACATACGCCGGGGCATACGCGCGGGCATCTTTGTTTTTATGAAGAGCGAACCGGCGCGGTTGTGACGGGCGATATAATTGTCGGCTTAGGCTCTATTTTGATTGATCCGCCGGAAGGCAACATGCGCGATTATCTCAATTCGCTCGAACGTCTCGCGGCGCTGCCGAATTTATCAGTGCTCTTCGGCGCGCACGGGCCTGCCGTCGGCAACCCGCGCGCGAAAATCGCGGAGTACATCGCGCACAGACTTGAACGCGAAGAAAATATTTTGCAAGCCGTGCGTGAAGGCGTTGGAACGATACCGGAAATTGTCGCGCGCGTTTATACGGACGTGCCGCCGAAAGCTCAGGGAATGGCGGCGCGCGCGGTGCTGGCGCATCTTGAAAAACTCGTCGAGGATAATCTAGTCGCGCGCGTCGGCGAGTCTTACCTTGCCAACGATACTGCGCCGTCTGCAAGCTAAGGTAAACGCATCGCACGCGATTCAAGCAAAGAGCAGTAAGGGAATAGGCGCAACGCAAAACTGGTTGCGTACATAATTAGACAGAGCGCATAAGCGTTTTAGAGATCATGGCACACCCCGATCAAATCGAAACCACGCCTGAACCGAAGGAAGCATTACAGGCAGAGCGCCGCGAGCAGTTGCAGTTGAGCGAGCAAAGTTTGCGCGCGATAACAGATGCGATGCCGCAACTCGTCTGGGCGACGGATGAAAATGGTGCGCACACATATTTCAATCGCCGCTGGTACGAATACACAGGCTTCTCCGAAGAAGAATCAACGGGCTTCGGCTTTGCCGATGCGTTGCACACGGATGACAAGGAACGCACTTTAGCGCGCTGGCAACGCGCGTGGCGCGACGGCGAGTCTTACGAAATCGAGTATCGTTTTTACTCGCGTCCGCAGAAAGTCTATCGCTGGTTTCTGGCGCGCGCGACGCCCGTCCGCGACGAATCGGGCATGGTCACGCAGTGGGTCGGAACCTGCACAGACATCGAAGAACAAAAGCACATGGAAGTAACGCATGCGCGAATTAATCAAGAGCGCGCGCAGCTTTTGCAAGAAGTCTTGACACCAATTGTTCCCGTCTGGCACGGCGTGCTGGCGCTTCCTTTGATCGGCTCGCTCGATACGGCGCGAATGCAACAGGCCACTGAAGCCGCGCTTCATGAAGTAGTGCGGACGAACGCGCGTGCTTGCATCATAGACATCACGGGCGCGCGCATTATCGACTCGCACGCCGTCGCCAACTTGAGCAATCTCGTTTCCGCGCTCAAACTACTCGGCGCAGAAGCCATCGTCACAGGCATCAACGCGCACGTCGCGCAATCGCTCGTCGGACTCGGCCTCGATTTTACGGGAATGCGCACGCATCGCACGCTGGCCGAAGCGCTTTCCTACTTGATTAGGACAACACCGCAGCATCAGTAGAATAGGATTTAACGAAAACCAATGGCATTACCGAAACAGCAACAGCAATCACTACCGAAAACTTTAGGCGCACTAAAAGCAAGCGGGCATACACTTAATCGTTCCGTCAAAGACGAACTGCGCGCTAATCTTTTGCGCAAACTGCGCGCGGGCGAAAAGCTTTTTCCCGGCATCGTCGGCTACGACGAAACAGTTGTGCCGCAAATTACCAACGCGATTCTCTCGCGCCACAATCTGATTCTCTTAGGGCTTCGCGGACAGGCCAAGAGCCGCATCATTCGTCAATTAACAGAGTTGCTGGACGATGCGATTCCCGCCATTAAAGGCTCGGAAATCAACGATGATCCGTTTCACCCGATCAGCGCTTACGGACGCCAGCTCGTCGAAGCCGAAGGCGACGGGACACCCATCGCATGGATTGAGCGCGACTCCCGCTTTGTCGAAAAACTCGCCACTCCCGACGTGACCATCGCAGACATCATCGGCGACGTTGACCCGATCAAAGCCGCGAAGGGCGGCCATCTTTTAAGCGACGAACTGACGATTCACTACGGACTTTTACCGCGCGCCAATCGCGGCATCTTCGCCATCAACGAACTACCAGACCTCGCCGGAAAAATCCAAGTCGGACTCTTCAACATCATGCAGGAAGGCGACGTGCAGATTAAAGGTTATCCTGTGCGCTTGCCGCTCGACGTAATGCTTGTCTTTAGCGCCAACCCGGAAGACTACACAGCGCGCGGCAAGATCATCACGCCGCTCAAAGACCGTATCGGCGCGGAAATCACGACGCACTATCCGACGGATTTACAACTCGGCGTCGAGATTACACGTCAGGAAGCATGGACACAGCGCGAAGGCTTGGACGGCAACTTACACATACCGGATTCGATACGCGACCTCGTCGAACAAATTGCTTTCGAAGCGCGCGACGATCAGCGCATTGATAAGCGCTCCGGCGTTTCGCAACGCCTGCCGATCACTGTTATGGAATCCATTGTCTCGAACGCCGAACGCCGCTCGCTTCTGACAGGCGAAGACGATATTGTGCCGCGCATCTCCGACATTTACGCCGCCGCGCCTTCGATGACGGGCAAGATGGAACTCGAATACGAAGGCGAACAACTCGGCGCGCCCAAGATCGCCAAAGACTTAATCAAACGCGCCGCCGGAGAAATCTTCGACGGCTACTTTGTCGGCATAGATTTCACACCCGCGACGCGATGGTTCGATGCTGGCAACACCTTGCGTCTCGCCGACACAGCGAGCGCAGAAGAGTGCATCAATCTTCTCGAAGCCGTGCCGGAACTAATCGAAACCGTGCTCATCCCTTTCGACTTCAAACGCGACGATGAGGCGCAACTTATTTCCGCCTGCGAACTCGCGCTCGAAGGCCTCTATGCGCAAAACAAAATCACGCGCAACGAAGAAGGCGGCTACGCGGCGGCGACGAAAGCGAAGAAGGATCGTCGCGGCATGATCTACGATGATCTGACGGAGACGGGACGCTATAGCTAAGAAGTCGCGCAAAGCAGGAGAGAGTGGATAGCGATAAAAACCGTTGCAGCAGTATCAGCTAGTGCTCGTGTAATTGAAGTTTTAAGATTTTATGAATTGCCACTAGCTTTAGCTAGTGGAGAAGATTGGCTAGAAGGTATTGGCTTTAGCCGAACGATTTGGCTAAAGCCAATACCCTATGTGATGGCTGTCCTCCAGCTAAAGCTGGAGGCAATTTACCAACACTCAAAGTACAGAGCGCTGGTACAGGCATCGCCGTTGCAGCGCCCGTGCCGAACAAAAGAACAACGTTATGTCACCTTTGATTCCGATGCGGAACTTTTTCCGCAATCCCGAAAAAACTTCTTTCGAGTTGTCGCCCGGCGGAGAGTATCTGGCATTCATGCAGCCTTGGGAAAACCGCATGAATGTTTTTGTGCAGAAGATCGATTCGGATCGAGAGCCTGCGCGCGTTACCTCAGCGAAGGAACGCAACATTGCGGGCTTCGCATGGAAGACCGATGACCGTTTGATCTTTGTGCAAGACACGGGCGGCGATGAAAATTATCACCTTTACGCGGTGGATGCCGACGGCTCGAACACGAAAGACTTGACGCCGTTTCCGAAAGTGCAGGCGCAGATTGTTGACGACCTCGAAGACAATCCGGCGGAAGTGCTCGTCGGCCTGAACAAGCGCAATCCGCAAATCTTCGATGTGTATCGCTTGAACATCAACACGGGCGAATTGGTTATCGTCGCGGAGAATCCCGGCAACATCTCCAGATGGCGAACGGATTGGGACGGCCAAGTGCGCGCCGCTGTCGCTACGGACGGCGTCAACAACACCTTGCTTTACCGCGCAACTGAAACCGACGCCTTCGCGCCGCTCGTCACTACCGACTTCAAAGAATCCATCGCGCCGCTTTACTTCACGTTCGATAACAAGAGCCTTTATGTCGCAAGCAACATCGGGCGCGACAAAAGAGCAATCGTCAGGTACGACCCGTTAGCGAAAAAGGAGATCGAACAAATCTTTGCGCACACGGACGTTGACGCGCAAACACTGCTTTACTCGCGCAAGCGCAAAGTTATCACCGGCGTTTCATTCGTCACGTGGAAATTGCAGTACGAGTTCTTCGACAAGGAGCGCGAAGACTTGCAGCGCGAACTCGAACAACGCTTGCCCGGTTACGAAGTTCGTGTCACGGGTTTCAACCGCGCCGAAGATAAATGCCTTGTGCGTACCTTCAGCGACCGCTCGCTCGGCGCTTATTACTTTTACGATCTCGAGACGAAGGAATTTCGCAAGCTCGCAGACGTGTCGCCATGGCTCGACGAAAATGAGCTTGCGGAGATGAAGCCGATCACATACGAAAGCCGCGACGGAATGACGATTCAAGGTTATTTAACATTGCCGAAAAACACGAAAGCAAAGAATCTGCCCGTCGTGGTTAATCCGCACGGAGGGCCTTGGCATCGTGATAGTTGGAGCTACAACCCTGAAGTGCAGTTTCTGACGAATCGCGGTTACGCCGTGCTGCAAATGAACTTTCGCGGCTCGACGGGCTACGGGCGCAAGTTCTGGGAAGCGAGCTTTAAGCAATGGGGGCGCACGATGCAGAACGACATCACGGACGGCGTGCAATATCTCATCGAGCAAGGCATCGCCGATCCGAAGCGCATAGGCATCTACGGCGGCTCATACGGCGGTTACGCCACGCTCGCCGCGCTAACCTTCACGCCCGATGTTTATGCCTGCGGCGTTGATTACGTCGGCGTCTCGAATCTCTTCACGTTCATCGAATCCATTCCGCCGTATTGGAAACCTTATCTAGAACAGCTATACGCGATGGTCGGGCATCCCGAAATTGATGCGGCGATGCTGCGCGCCGCTTCGCCCGTCTTCCACGTTGACAAAATCCGCGTGCCGCTTCTTATCGCGCAGGGAGCGAACGATCCGCGCGTCAACAAAAACGAATCCGATCAAATGGTCGCCGCGCTCAAAGCCAAAGGCATCGAAGTGCCTTACATTGTCAAAGACAACGAAGGACACGGCTTTCACAACGAAGAAAATCGCTTCGACTTTTATCGCGCGATGGAGCAGTTCTTGGGTAAACACTTGGGCGGGCGCGTCGAAACAGCGTAAGATGTAAAGATACTGGTCTTTCGTTTTGAATCGAGACTCGCGCGTATGCTCGCCCTTCGAGTTAGTGAGAGTGGTGAGCATACGCGCTTTTGCATCGCAAACAATACAGGCTTTCACAAGCGACTATCGACGCCCGGCAAGGAACCGCGATGAGCAGCAGTACCGCAACACAAATTTTCACCGCCGAGCAACTTCTTCAAATGCCGAAGGATGGCTACCGCTATGAACTCATCGAAGGAGCGCTCATCAAAATGTCTCCCGCAGGCTCGAAACACGGGCAAGTCGCATTAACGATAGCAGGGCTTCTCTGGCAGCATGTGCGAGCGCATAAACTCGGAGTAGTTTTTGCTGCCGAGACGGGCTATAAGATCGCCAGCAATCCTGACACGGTGCTTGCGCCCGACGCTTCATTTTTGCGACAAGCTGAGATTGATCGGTTGGGCGAGACGGAAAAGTTTTGGCCGGGCGCGCCAGACCTCGCAGTTGAAGTTGTTTCGCCGGGAGACACAGCACGCGAAGTGCGCGAGAAAGTTGCGGCGTGGTTGGCGGCAGGAACGCAAATGGTTTGGGTCGTGGACGCTAAGAAGCGCACAATAACCGTCCATCGTAAGCAAGCCGATGTTGTGGTATTGACCGGGAACGATGTGCTCGACGGCGCAGACGTTGTTCCCGGATTCAACTGCAAGGTCGCGGAAGTTTTCGCATAAGGAAATGAGAAGTACACATGAAGTTCACACGTTATTCCAAATTCAACGGCCTCGATGTTTCTTCGCTCAACCTCGGCGATTTGATGGACGCGCTCTCGGACGCGGTGCTGCAATCGGGCTTCGATGATGATTATTACTATACGAGGCAGCGACGCCCGCAGGACACTTCGCTCGATGCTTTGCGGCAGGCTATCTTGCAGGCGCTCGTGAATCAAGACTTGCTCGACGAACAGCAGATCGCGGAGATGCTTGCCGACAACGACGGTGAGTATCGCGGCTCGCAGCTTGAAGAGATGCTTAATCAAATCATCGAACGCCTTGTTGAAGAAGGCTTTCTAAATTTGAAAGAAGAACCGCAGCAGCAGAAGCAAAAGCAGAAAGGCAGCGGACGCGGCGAAGTCTCCGATCCGACACCGCGCAACATCAAGTTTGAAGTAACGGAAAAGGGCTTGGATTTTCTCGGCTACAAAACTTTGAAAAATCTTTTGGGCAGCTTCGGCAAATCTTCCGTCGGGCGACACGATACGCCGCAGCTTGCAACGGGCGTTGAAGCAGCCGCCGCAAGCAAGCAATACGAGTTCGGCGATACGATCAATCTGGATGTCAGCGCAACACTTCTCTCGGCAATCACGCGCGAAGGTTTGGGCGTGCCGCTTAATCTCGAATACAAAGATTTGTACGTTCAGCAGTGCGATTATCAATCCTCATGCGCAACCGTCGTGATGCTCGATTGCTCGCACTCGATGATTCTCTACGGCGAAGATCGCTTTACGCCCGCGAAGAAGGTTGCGCTTGCCCTCGCACATCTGATCCGCACGCAGTATCCGGGCGACTCTTTGAAGATCGTGCTTTTTCACGACGGCGCAGAAGAATTGCCGATGGCTAAATTAGCGACGACGCAGGTTGGCCCGTATCACACCAACACGGCTGAAGGATTGAAACTCGCGCGGCGTTTGCTGCAAGCGCAGCGCAAAGAAATGAAGCAGATCGTGATGGTCACAGACGGCAAACCGACGGCCTGTTTTCTCGACTCATCGAGCATGGCATCCTTCTCTCAAAGCATGGGCGGGCGCGCTCGCATCAAGGAAAGCGACGGCGCGGCGGCGGCAAGCAAAAGACTTTACAAAAATTCGATGGGTAATGATCCGTTTGTGATGGCTGAGACGTTTAAGGAAGTGCAGGCATGTCGCAAGGCGGGCATTATGATTAACACGTTCATGCTCGCAAGCGATTATTATCTTGTCGAATTCGTCAAACAAATGTCTGCGATGACGAATGGCAAAGCTTACTTCGCCAACCCGGATAATCTTTCGCAGTTCGTTTTGATGGACTTTATGAAGCGCCGCACCAGCCGCGTTAAATAGCATGGATCAATCTTATAAATTTGTTATCGAAGAGCGCGTGCGGTGGGGCGACGTGGATGCCGCGCGCATTATTTTCTACGGCGCATACATACGCTTTTTCGAGTTTGCCGAGACAGAACTTTTTCGCGCCGTCGGATTATCTTACGGAGTGATGTTCGATGAACTCGATGTGTGGCTGCCGCGCGCTCATCTGGAGTGCGATTTTCATCACGCCGCGCAGTTGGATGATCTGCTGGAAGTATCGGTTTATGTCGGTCGCGTCGGGACGAAATCCTTGCGGTTCAATTTTGAAGTGCGGCGCAAAGGCGAAGAAGTAATGGTCGCCGAAGCGCATTTCGTGCTCGTCACAGTGCGCCGCGAAACGTTCGAGACCGTGCCTGTGCCTGAAGAACTAAAGCGCCGCCTTGCGCCCTACACGAAACCACATTCGGAAGAAAACATTGCAAGCGATAATGGCGCGCACAAAGAAGTTGAGACGATTTCACATCCGAACGCACACGGAGTTTCGTAAATTGCACAAGACTATGACAGACGACAGCAGCATGGAATTCGATATGTACGAGGAGGTGAGGCGCAGGCTGGCCGAAACCTTTGTGCGCGAAGGCCACGCGCCGCTCCGCGCGGAAAAGATTGCGCTCTACGTTGTGCAGGGCATACGCGAAATGCCGAAGTTGTTGACGGCGATCAGCGCGGAAGGAACGGATGCTCACCACTCGCAAAAAATTCTCGACACGGTGCGCGGCGTTTTAGATAATGCGGCCTCGCTCGACAAAGCGAGAAACATGCTGCTCGGCCTCGACAAACAAGACGACTAACTTTGATTCGCGCGCGTTTCGCTTTAACTTAAAGAGGCCATACGGCGCGGCGCGCTAATTTGTTTTTGAGATTGACATAGCCCTGATCGCCTGCCACTAACTCCGTCAGCACGCTGCGTATGCCCTTATGCGCGCGACCAAGCTCTATCATTCTTTCCGTGAACGGCGCGCCCAAAAAATTTCCGTAAAATCGCCCGCGCATTTCAGCCGCGCGCTTTAGTTCACCGCCGAAACCTTCACGCCATAATTGTTCATACCGCAACGGCTCGTTCATCAAATACGCTTCGCTGAACAATTCCGCCGAACGAAGCGCATAGTAAATTCCCTCGCCCGTCACAGGGTCTGCGAAGCCCGCCGCATCGCCGAGCAGCGCCCAATTATCGCCGCAAGTTTTACGCGTCTCCCAAGTTTTTGCAGCGAGGCCGGGAATCCGCGCCGCATAACGATCCACGTTCGCGCGCAAGTTTTTTTCAATCACATCATCGCGCTGCTTGTCCTGTGTTCGCGGCGACCATAGCCGCGCGCTTTCATCGTTGCATACGCGCCGGTAACCGATCATAAATTTCCACAACAATTGATCGAGCGCATCGTGATCGAAAGCATCCTGCGCTGTAGCAATGCCGAATGAAATGTGATCCACGCGCGGAAACGCCCACGCGTAGCCCGCCCAGCCCGGAAGAAACGCAATTACCGTCGGCGCTTCTTCGTTCTCTGACAAAGGAGCGCGGTAACCGAACGCGACTTCCATTTCCGAAGCTGGCAAAGCGCCCGCCAGCTCGCGTGCAATGCGGCTGCTTGCGCCGTCTGCCGCAACCAATATGGGAGCGCGCCACTCGCTTCCCGTCCGGTTCTTCAGCGTCCAATTTTCCTTGTCAGCAGCGCGCGCTGAAAGCGAAACGCGCTCCGCAAAAATGTGCGCGCCTGCTTGACGGGCACGCTCACGCAAAAAAGAATCGAACGCGCGCCGCGAATAAATGCTGAACGGCTCCGTCAATTTTAAGCGCAGGCGTTTGCCGGAAGGCGCATACAGTTCCACTTCGTCAATTGTGCGCCCGACAGCTTCGAGCAATTGCGGCCATGCCTTCAGCGCTTTGGAAGTAACGCCGCCGCCGCACGCCTTCGGCTCATTTTCGGGACGCCCGTCGAAGAGCGCAACCGTTATGCCATTGCGCGCCAACTGTTCTGCCGCAAATGATCCGGCTGGCCCCGCGCCGACAATCAAGACATCAAATTCCTGCATCGCTATTCTGATTACGCTCTCAATAAAGCTTCACACTCAATCTTTCTATTCCATCGAGAATTGCATATCTTAAACAACGCACGCACGCTTGTGCAATTAAAGATTGAAAAGAGAAGCGCGTCACATGATAAAATGCCTGTTGATTTCAAGATAATTTTTCGCCGCACGTTATCGAACAATTTTCGTTGACCGACAATGACAGACGAAGCATCGCTTCCCCGTAAGTTTCGTCGCTTACGCTGCTTTTAATTTTTACCATGATGTCGAATAATTTTTTGGTCTTCGCAGGTATCGCGCCGCATCCGCCGATTATGGTTCCAGAGGTCGGCGGCGCGGCAAGTTCGGAAGTGCGCGGCTCCGTTGATGCGATGCGCGATTTTACGCAACGGGTTATCAATAGTCAGGCTGAATCAATCGTTTTGATTTCGCCGCACGCGCCACTCCAACAAAATTCGTTTGTCGCTTATATGGACGCGCCGCTACGCGGAGATTTCTCCGGCTTTCGCGCGCCTGACGTAAACATCGAAACGCCGCTCGACGAAGAATTGCTGGCGGCAATCACGCGCGCAGCAGCCGTCGAAGGCTACGACGTTTCCGGCATACGCGGCTTCGGGTTGGATCACGGCACGCTTGTCCCGCTCTACTTTTTGCTGCGCAACGGATGGCGTGGTTCCGTCGTCGCGCTCGGCTACAACTTTTTATCGAACGAACATCACTTGCGCTTCGGTGCGTGCGTCAAGCAAGCGATAAACGCTTTGCAGCGCCCGACGGCTTTTGTCGCAAGCGGTGATTTAAGCCACCGGCTGACCACAGATGCGCCTGCCGGTTATTTTCGCGACGCGCATCTTTTCGACGAAGAGATCGTCGAGAGCATCAATGACTGCGAGCCTTCGCGCGTTGTTCATATCGATCAGGATTTGCGGAGAGCGGCTGGCGAATGCGGTTATCGCTCGATGCTCGTCCTCTTCGGCGCGGTTCAGGACGATGCCTTGAATTGCGAAGTGCTCCACTATGAAGCGCCCTTCGGCGTCGGCTATTTAGTGGCGCAGATTATGGCTTCCAACAGCGGCAGCGATGCGTTGGCGGAAAAATAGAGAGCGATTGAAGAATATGTCCGACGCTTCCGCAGCTCAAGAAATTATCGACCTCGCACGCCGCGCCGTCGAATTTTTTGTTCGTGAGGAATGCCTGCTCGACGTGCCTTCCTCGCTGCCCGCAATGCTGCATCGTCCGGCGGCCTGCTTTGTTTCAATTAAAACAAACGCCGGAGACTTGCGAGGCTGCATCGGCACAATCGAACCCGTTCACAAAACACTCGCCGAAGAAATCATCGCTAATGCCGTGAGCGCCGCCACACGCGATCCGCGTTTTCCGCCCGTCGCGGCTGCCGAACTTCCCTCTCTGTGCTATTCGGTTGACGTGCTTTCTGATCCGGCACCGGCACTTTTGGAGGAACTCGATCCGAAGGTTTACGGTGTGATTGTCGAAGACGAAAGCGGTTTGCGGCGCGGGCTTTTACTTCCCGACCTCGAAGGCGTATCGACGGTGGATCAACAGGTAAGTATCGCTGCGCGCAAAGCGGGAATTCCGCCCACTGCAACGCTCAGGCTTTTCCGCTTTCGTGTCGAACGCTTTCGCGCAGATTAAATTTGTAAGCAAATCGTTTAATCTTGAATCGCCGACACTGCTTAACGCTGGAAGGAATCAAGATTCAAGAATAAAAAAACCGCCACATGCGCGAAAAGCATGTAGCGGTTAAACTCACAGAAGGAAGGAATTTGTATTCTACAGTAGAGCGCCCTCGTGCGTCAAACTCGGAGCGGACTTTCCTTATACGTCCAGATTTTTGACATCTAGCGCATTTTCTTCTATGAAGCGGCGGCGCGGTTCTACAGCATCTCCCATCAGCACCGTAAAGATTTGATCTGTCTCCACCGCGTCGTCTACTTTAACTTGTAACAACGTGCGCCTTTCAGGATTCATGGTAGTTTCCCACAACTGTTCCGGGTTCATCTCGCCCAAACCTTTGTATCGCTGTATCGCAAGGTCTTTCTTCGCGGCTGCAAGGACGCGCTCAAGCAACGCCTCGCGGGTCGGCAATTCTTCGCTTTTCCCGTCTTCGCCGAGAACGAACGGCGCTGCCAAGCTGTCTTCAAGCGAAGAGTAGATTTCAATGGCCTTCTGGAATTCTACATAGCTTGCGAAATTCCAATCAACACATACGCCCATGCCCGATTCGGCCTTTGTTTCGATTTCCCACAGTCCGTGTTCTTCATCCGTCGAAAGCTCTGTTTTGTAGCCTCTTTCGCTTAACAAGCCTTCAATGCGCGCCATTTTTTCGCCGTCCTGAAACGCCGCACGTAAGGTCATGTTCTCCTCACGCAAGACGCCCTTGCGCCCCGCAAAACCTTCGAGAATGGCATTGAGCAAGCGCATGTCGCCGCCCAATCTACGCGCTGTCTTTTCGCCGTAGCGCTTAAATTCCACCATTTGCTCCAGAGAGCGAGCTAACTCACGCGTTTCTATCGCTGTGTCTGATCCCGCAGAACGAACATTCACGTCTCCCGTCGCCTGCCGCATCATGTAACGCACCATTGATCTTTCATCTTTGATGTACTCTTCGCGCTTGCCTCGTTTTACTTTGAATAGTGGCGGTTGTGCGATAAAAATATGGCCTCCTTCCACAAGCTCCGGCATCTGCCTGTAGAAGAATGTCAAAAGAAGCGTGCGGATATGTGAGCCGTCTACGTCGGCATCCGTCATCAGGATTATTTTGTGATAGCGCAACTTGGTTAAATCGAAATCGTCTTTACCGATGCCCGTGCCGAGAGCTGTAATGAGTGTTTTGATTTCTCCGTGACCGAGCATTTTATCAAAACGGGCTTTCTCGACATTCAAGATTTTACCTTTTAATGGCAGAATTGCTTGGTTTTTTCTATCCCTTCCCTGCTTTGCGGAGCCACCAGCCGAGTCTCCTTCTACAATGTAAATCTCGCACAGTGCCGGGTCGCGTTCTTGGCAATCGGCGAGTTTGCCGGGAAGCATTGTCGAGCCGATAGCACCTTTGCGGACGATCTCGCGGGCTTTACGTGCGGCGTCGCGGGCGCGTGCGGCGTCAATTGATTTGCCGACGATCTTTTTGGCGACAGTCGGATTTTGTTCAAAGAACTCCGTCAAGCGTTCGTTGAGAAATGATTCTACCGCGCCTTTGACATCGGAATTGAGCTTGCCTTTGGTCTGTCCCTCGAATTGCGGCTGCGGCAGTTTGACGGAGATAACGGCAACCAAGCCTTCGCGCACATCGTCGCCGGTGAGAGGCGTCTTAAAGCCTTTGGCGAGACCCGAAGATTGCGCGTAGGCATTGATCGTGCGCGTGAAGGCCGAGCGAAAACCGGATAGATGCGTGCCGCCGTCCACCGTGTTGATGTTGTTGGCGAAGGAATAGACTTTTTCATCGTAGGCGTCGTTGTATTGAATCGCCACTTCGACGGACAAGGCATCGGCAACTCGCTCGAAATAGAGCGGCTTGTCGTGCAGCACTGTTTTGTTTTTGTTGAGATGCTTGACGAACTCGGCGATGCCGCCTTTGTAATAAAATTCGTGCGTGCGTTCAGGCTCGGAACGCTCGTCTTTGATGTGGATGCGAATGCCTTTGTTGAGAAAGGCTTTTTCGCGCAGGCGTTCGGAGAGCTTATCGAAGCTAAACTCCGTTACATCGAAGATCGTCGCATCGGGCTTGAACGTGACTTTCGTGCCGCGCTTGCGTGTCGTTCCGGTTTGTTCGAGCTTGCCGATGGCGATGCCGCGTTCGTATTCCTGCTCGTATGTGTTGCCGTCGCGCCAGATTTCGAGGCGCAGTGTTTCGGATAAAAAGTTAACGCAGGAAACCCCGACGCCGTGCAAGCCGCCGGAGACTTTGTAGGCGTTGGAATCGAACTTGCCGCCCGCGTGGAGTTTCGTCATCACGACTTCCGCCGCGCTCTTTTTTTCGCCCTTGTGGTAATCCACAGGAATACCCCGCCCGTTGTCGATAACCGTGATCGAGTTATCGAGATGAATCGCTACTTCAACGGTGTCGCAATAGCCTGCGAGCGCTTCGTCAATCGAGTTATCGACCACTTCGTAAACAAGATGATGTAAGCCTTGATCGCCCGTCGAACCGATGTACATCGCTGGACGCTTGCGCACGGCTTCGCGTCCTTCGAGCACGGTGATGGAAGACGAATCGTAGGCGGCGGGTTTCTTCTTGGTTGTAACAATGGGTGTTGCCAAATCAATCTCCTCTTCGGATATGTTGCTCATAGATTTTCTTCTTGCCTGAACGATTTTTTCGCGTGTTGCAACAACAAAATGTTAGATGCTTTCAGCGGCTTCCGCGTGCGACGAAAGAGGCTCGGCGGCAGTCGTTTTTGTTTGCACCGCGCCGTTCTTAATCAAGTACACACCGGCACGTTCGATGAACTGTTCGACGAGGCTCTCTTTGGAGGTCGTGATGAACGTTTGCGTGCGCCCATCGAGGTATTCCAGCAAGTTGTTCAAACGCTTTCGATCAAGCTCTGCGTCCACGTCGTCGATGAGGAAAAGCGGATACTCACGATGCCTGTTATAGTACACGGAAATCGCTGCTAAGTCAAGTATTATCAATGCGCTACGTTGTTGCCCGGAGCTTCCGAACGAGCGCAAATCGCGCCCGTCAAAGAGTATTTCGAGATCGTCCCTGTGAGGGCCTATGAGCGAGTAGCCGGAGTTGATTTCGGCTTGCAGACGAAACTCTAAACGAGCTGTGATAAGCGCTTCGTAGTCGTCCAGATCACCTTTGCCTTCGAGCGATGAGACGTAGCGGATTGCCACTTCCTCGCGTTCAAAAAAACGCGGCTTGAGTTCGGCCTGTAAGTGCTCGACGTAATTAATTCGCGCGCGGTGAATTTCGGCGCTCAGGTGAATGAGTTGTTCATTCCAAGGAGCGATTATTTCCGTGACTTGCGCTAGGCTCATTTCGGCTTCCGGAGCGTTTTGCAAAAGACGATTCTTTTGTTTGACGACGCGACTGTAATCGCCGATTGTTTGCACGTAGGAAGGATGAAGCGAGATGACGCCGCGATCAAGAAAACGGCGACGCGCGTCGGGCGCGCCGCGCACGACTTCGAGTTCGTCGGCGGTGAAGGCGACGGCGTGTAGTTGGCCTAAGTAGCGCGAGAGAGCTTCGCGTTTGCCGTTGACGGAAATGGATTTTGTGTTGCCCTGAATGTTGACTTGCAGTTCGCGGTGAATGTCCGCGCTCTGCGAAACGAGGCCGCGCACGACTGCTAAATCTTCACCGAAGCGGACGGCTTCCTGCGGGCGCTGCGTGCGAAAGGATTTCGAGGTGGCGAGCAGATAGATGGCTTCGAGCCAGTTTGTTTTGCCCTGCCCGTTGTCGCCGTGAATGATGTTGAGTCCGTGCGTCCAAAAGATTTTGCCGCTCAGATTTCTCCAGTTGTGGACTTCTAAAGATTCGAGCAGCATGTGTTGATTTTACCACACGCCGTGCCGCTTCGTGCTGTTTGGGACGCAAGATAATTTCCAAGACAAGTTCGTCGCTTGCAGGAAAGGAAAAAGCGTCTCTGCGATGGAAGCAAAGACGCTTTCGTTGAATGGAAGATTTTGGATTTTAAGATTTCGATAATCTCAAATTCGCATCGGCATGATGACGTATTTGTAATCGTAGTCGGCGTCGTCTGCCGGGCGCAGTTGCGCTTGCGCGTTCGCGTCTTTGAACTCAAAAGCAATCTTGCCGTCGCCGATGACGTTGAGAAAATCTTGCAGGTACTGTGCGTTGAAGCCGATTTCGGTTTCGTCGCCGGTGTATTCAGTGGCAATGCTTTCGCGCGCTTCGCCTTCTTCGGCGTTTTGCGAGCTGATGTGTAGATTCCCGTCTGCGAGTTGAAAACGTATGGCGTGCGAGCGGTCGTCCGCCATGAGCGCGACGCGGCGAATTGCTTGATTTAGTTGCGCGCCGTCGAAGACAACGGATTTGTCGTTGCCCTTCGGCATCACCATTTCGTAGTTCGGGAATTGGCCTGTGAGCATTCTGGAAATCAAGAGACGCGAGCCGACTTCAAAGTAAATGTGGTTCTGATCCGCGCCCAAATTGATGTCGCCTTCGTAGTTGGCCGTTAATTTGGTCAGCTCTGCCAGCGTCTTGCGTGGAATAAGCGCGTCCAGAGGCTCTGTGGCTGCGTCTTTGGCCTGAGTCCGACGCTCGATATAGGCGAGGCGGTGCCCGTCGGTTGTGACCATCTTTGCGCCCGTTTTGTCTAACATGAATTTTGCGCCGGAAAGCGTGTAGCGGGATTCTTCCTGCGTGATGGCGAAAATTGTGCGGTCAATAAAAGTTTTGAAGATGTCGGCAGCCATTTTCGTCGGCGCGGATTTGAAGCTCGGCACTTCAGGGAACGTGTCGCGCGCGACGCCCGGCACTTTGAAGTTCGAGCGCTCGCATTTGATTGTCACCCAATCGTTTTCTTCCTTGCGGAAATTCACCGGCGCATCCGGCAACAAACGAGAGATGTCGAAAAGCTTGCGTGCCTGAACGCACATCGCGCCCTGTGTTTTGATTTCCCCCGCTTCGGCTTCGCAGCGAATCGTGACATCCAAATCCGTGCCTGTGAATCGAATGGTGTTTTCGCCGACTGACTCGATGAGAATATTCGAGAGAACGGGAATCGTGTTTTTTCTCTCGACGACGCCCTGCACGAAAGCCAACTCTTTCTGCAAAGTATTTTTGCTGATACTGAATTCCATTTATGTGCTCCTGCTAAACGAATAAAAACTTGCTTCGGATATTAACCCAAAACGATTCAAAAATAGCCCGCTGCCTTTTACTACTTATACTAATTAAATAAATATATATATATATAGTAGTAGTAGTAGGGCCTGTGGAAATGTGGAAAAGTCACTTTATTGTTGACACCAAAGGGATTGTTTTCCACAGGGGCTGTGGAAAAGGTTGTGGAAAACTTTGCTCATCTGTGGAAAACTTTTATTTTCCACAGGCTAAGGGGTTTTCCACAGGGTCAATTGTTGCGATGCCTGTGGAAATGTGGAAAACTCCGAATTAAGTACAAGAGTAGAAAAGACTTAACCGGAAACCGTACTGTGGAAAACTTTTTGCCCTAAAAGTCACGTAACTACTTGCAAAGATTATCTATAAGAGAACCGACGACCCTGTGGAAATTTTCGTCCTTCAAAACGAGCGCTTCGATCTTCTCGACAGAGTGAATTACGGTAGTGTGGTGCTTGCCGCCGAACTCGCGCCCGATCTCCGGGAAGCTGTGCTTTGTCAAACGTTTACAGAGGTACATCGCTACTTGACGCGGGACGCTGATCTGTCTAGCATTGTTTTTGGATTTTATTTCATCAACGCGTAAACGATAGTGCATCGAGACCGCTTGCTGAATCTGTTCGATGGTGATTCCGGCGGGTTGATCTGCCTCTGCGATATTGCGTATGGCGTCCTGTGCAAGCATCTTCGAGATAGGAACGCCGCGCAGAGACGAAATAGCGACGAGACGCACCAGCGAGCCTTCGAGTTCGCGTATGTTGCTTTTGACTTTACCGGCTATGAAGAAGGCCACGTCATCCGGTAACTGAACGCCATCGAGGTCTGCTTTGCGTTTCAGAATCGCGACTTTTGTTTCGAGGTCGGGCGGCTCCATGTCCGCGATCAAGCCCCATTCAAAGCGCGAGTGCAGCCGTTCTTCGAGCGTGGGAATTTCACGCGGCGGGCAGTCGGAAGTAATCACGATCTGCTTTTGGCCGTCGTAAAGAGCGTTGAAAGTGTGGAAAAATTCTTCCTGCGTGCGCTCCTTCCCGGCCATGAACTGAATATCATCCATCAATAGAATGTCTATGGAGCGATATTTTTCGCGGAAAGTCTGCGCTTTGTCGTAACGAATCGCGTTAATCAATTCGTTCATAAACTTTTCCGCAGACATATAAGACAAACGCAGATGGCGATTGCGCTCTTTAATAGTATGCCCGATGGCGTGCATCAAATGCGTTTTGCCCAGACCGACGCCGCCGTAAATGTAAAGCGGATTATAAGTTTTGCCGGGAGCTTCGGCGACGGCGAGCGACGCGGCGTGTGCGAATTGATTGCACGAGCCGACAACGAAAGTCTGAAAAGTGTATTTGGGATTAAGCGATAACTCCAGCGGCTCTAAATCAACGAATGTGGTCGCGCCGGGCGCAAGGCCGTCGGATTCGGCTGCTTCTAAAAGAGAAAAAAGGCTCGATGAAGATTTGCCCGCGCCGTTTTTCGCCTCCGTGCGCTCGTTGAACCCGTATCCGGCATCTGTGCCGTTCATATCTGCGAGTTTATCGGCAGAATTGCTGTCCTCTTCCTCGACGATCCAATCAACTTGATAGCGCGCCAGATTCAATTCCTTCAATGACTCGCCGAGAACTTCCGAGTAATTGGAACTCACCCAATCCATAATCACTTGATTCGGCGCGCGCAGATGCAGTACCTGACCGGCGTTGTCGCACCCGTCAAAACGAATCGGGCGGAACCACGTATCGAAGCTCTGGCGGTTGAGCCGTTTTTCGACGGCACCCAATATTTCATTCCAGACTTGATGCTCAATAATTGTGCTCATGGCGTCTATCCTGTTTCGCAATAAAAGTTAGATTTACCGCAAAACCGTCTGTCATAAATCAGTACATACGGTTGTTTACCCGGATTTCAAGTTATGCTTTCAGCCACTTCCCAGAAGCCGTTGAAAATGCTCTGTCTTGGTCGTATTTACAGCTCCACTCAAAAAGTTTTCCACAGAGTTTTCCACAGGCCTGTGGAAAACTCTCGAAACTTAAAGTGATGCTTTAAGTATTTGATTATCAACAACTTACAGCTACAGAGCGCGTTTGAAACGGGCGGAGACTAACATAGTCGCCGCAAATAATGCAAGAGAAATCCACAGCCTACGAAGATATTTTTTCGAGCGGGAAAATGCTTGGCTTTTTTGAGCGGAAGATAAAGAAAAAGCGAAGTATCGAACTGATTTAGTACAGGACGAGTGCTGGCTGCTTATCTGGTATTTCCAAAGAGTGGCAAAAGAAATTGTTATCGTAAATGATTTGCGGAGGACGCTTACCCGCACCGGTTTCTTGACATATTATTCGAGCAAGGTTAATCTCGCTCCTTTCGTTTAAGAGGAGAACTGCTGACTATGGCAAAGCCGACATTCCAACCGAACAATCGCCGTCGCGCCAAGACGCACGGATTCCGCGCGCGTATGGCGACGAAGAACGGGCGTCTCGTTTTGAAAAGGCGTCGCGCAAAGGGACGCAAGCGATTAACTCCGGCGCATTATTGATGATGGTGCGCGAATCTTCGCCCGCCTTCACGCGCCTGCGCCTGCCAGCCGAATTCCGGCACGTTTATGACCGTGGCAAACGCTACGATGGTCATTTGATGTCGGCCTTTGTGCATCCGAATAATTTGCCACATCATAGAATCGGCATCACAGCTTCGCGCAAGGCTATCGGCAATGCGGTTGCGCGCAATCGCGCCAAACGCCTGCTGCGCGAGACTTTTCGTTTAAGCTATCCGAACTTGGACGAACTTCAGATAAAATGCGATTTTGTGCTGAATGCAAGGCGGCGTTTGTTGTCGGTTAAGCTGTCAGAGCCGCTGGAGGAATTCCGGCGAATCGTTGCCGACGCCGTGAAGCATGAGCGTCGCGGCGTTAATTACCAAGGCGTCCATCAACGAGTTGAGCGGTGACCACTTCTTGAGATACGCGTTTGTATCGCTGCTGAAGCTTTATAAGGCATTTATTTCGCCTTTGCTTCCTCCATCCTGCCGGTTTGTGCCGACCTGCTCGGATTACGCGCGTGAGGCGATTGAGCAATACGGTGCTGTGCGCGGTCTGTGGATGGGAGCGCGACGACTTTTACGCTGCCACCCGTTTCATCCGGGCGGCTACGATCCTGTCAAATGACTGAAACTGTCCTTCACTACCGCTCGTAATTAAATAATCGCAATGTTTTTCCGTTAGATTTCCCTTAATAAACCTAAATGCCACAACAGCAGCGTTTTGTTCTTTTCCTAGTTATTTCTGCCGCACTGATTTTCGGCTGGAGCTATTTATTTCCGCCACAGACTCCACAGCCGAACAAAACGAACGATTCTTCCGCTCAGCAAACAAACCAAAATCTAGCACAGCCATCTTCGACTGCTCCGCAATCAACTCCCGCCGCCAACTCTCAGGCACAGAGCGAGCCAACCGCCATACAATCAACGCCGGATAACACGCCGCCGCGAACGCTGACGGTTACAACGCCTTTATATCAAGTGAAAATGAGCAGTCGCGGCGCGGTTGCGATGAGTTGGATTGTTAAGAAAAACAAGGATACAGAACGCGATCTGCATTCCGCAGGTGGCACGAAACAGAATCCGCAGTCGCTTGAACTCATTTCTCAGGAAGGACTAAAGCGCCAGCCCGATGAAGTGCCGCTGCGTCTTCTCACGGAAGACGCCGCCTTGAACACGATACTCGCAGGGAAAAATTATCAACTAAACGGAGTTGAAGGCGAAGACGGTGACATCAACGTTAATCTCGCCGGAAATGAAACAAAGCGCGTGGATTTTCTACTGCACGACGACGCGACAGGGCTTGACGTAACCAAAGGCTTAGTCTTTTCCGCAGATCGCTATAACGTCGGTCTGGCGATTGACCTTAAGCGCGGCGGGCAAACGCTTCCCACAAAAATCGTCATCGGGCCGAGCATCGGCGATCAAGGCATTTCCCATTACAGCCTTTATTCTGTTGCTCCCGAAGGCGTCGCACACGTCAATAACGGCGTTCAGCGTTTTCTTGCTCAGGCCATTCATTCAGGCGAAGAAGGCTGGCTGTGGTTCACTTCAAAGCGTCCCGAAGGCGCGGATATTAAGAAGGTTGGCGGTGCTGTTCAGTGGGCGGGTATCGGCGACACTTATTTCGCGATGGTCGCCGTACCCTCGAAGCCACTTGATGGACTCGAATTTCGCACAGCAAAATATGAACATGAAGCGAACGGTAAAAAGGAAGATCGTTTTCTGACGACAGCGCTCGTTCCGATTCCCGCAGATGGTTCGACTTCGGAACTCTACGTCGGAACTAAGGATTATTACCTTTTGCATTCGGCGAACGCGGACATCAGTCAGGCGATGGGCGGACGCCAGATCGATATAACTGAACTCATCAACTACGGCTTTCTGGAGAGCATACGACGCCCGCTGGCGATCCCCATTCTTTCCTGTATCCGTTGGCTGAACAATTTGACGGGTAGCTATGGCCTGTCGATTATCCTTTTCACTATTTTTATTTATTCGCTCTTTTTCCCGCTCAAATGGCGCTCGTCCAAATCCATGAAGAAGGCGCAGAAACTTGCGCCGCGTATGAAGGAATTACAGCAAGAGATCAAAGACGTGCAGGCCAAAGGGCTAAAGCAGAACGAGTCCAAGCTAAAAGAGTTGCAAATGGAGCAATTGCGTTTGATGAAGGAAGGCAATCCGCTTGGCGGGTGTCTGCCGCTCTTGATTCAAATGCCGTTTCTTTTTGCGCTCTACACCGCGATTACTATCTCTATTGATTTCAGGCAAACATCTTTTCTGTGGATACCTGATTTATCGTCAGCCGAGCCGTTTTTTATACACGTTCTGCCGCTTTTGATGGCCGGTTCGATGGTCGTGCTGCAGTTGATTACTCCAGCGCCGTCCGCAGACCCGCTGCAGCGCAAGATGATGGCCGTAATGATGCCGCTCGTTATGCTCTTTGTTTTTTGGAGCGTTCCCGCAGGCTTAGTGCTTTACTGGCTCGTCGGCAACATCGTCGGTTTCGGACAGCAATTTCTAATTAACCATTTAACGAAGTCCGAAGACGACCCGGAACCGCCCGCAACAAAGAAAGCTGATCCGCGTTCGACTAAGAATCCGCCCGGTAAGCTGAACACTGCCCGCGCTTAACCTGCCCGGCGAATTAGGTGAATAACGCGCATTACTGCTAAGGTTTCCCCTTATGAACGAACAATGCACACAGGCGAAAGACTTTCTCAGCGCGATATGCGCCGGTGCTCATCTGGATTTAAGTGTCGAATTGCGGGAAGCGCCGAATGGGTGTCTGCTTAATCTGGACGGCGCAGACGATTCCTTTCTGCTCAATGAGGGCGGAGAACTTCTCGAAGCCGTCGAGCATCTTGTCAATCAAGCTTACGGTAGAACGCTTGCGAGAGACGAGCGAATCATTTGCGATGTTAAGAACTTCCGCGCGACACGCGAGGCGGAATTGCACGCGATGGCACAATACGCCGCCGAGCAAGTCCGCAAAAACGGCACCGCTTTTACCTTTGCGCCGATGATTCCAAACGAGCGGCGCGTTATCCATCTGGCGCTCGCGAATGAGCCTGATCTACTCACGGAGTCAATCGGCGAAGCTGCTTCGCGGCGGCTTCAAGTGAGCCTCAAAACTGCTTCCAAACAGTAGAGCGCCATTCCACAAGCGTTTTAGACTCAACGTTTATTGCGCCTTCCCAGCTTTTTAATCGCCTTTCCTTCCGTGTCGAACACTGACACCATTGTTGCTTTATCAACTCCGCCGGGACGCAGCGGTATCGGCGTTCTTCGCTTAAGCGGCACGCGCGCGCTTGAAATCGCCTGCCTTCTCGTTGCTGATAAAAACTACACGCCGGAAGCAAACAGAGTTTTCCTGAAAAATCTTCGCGCGCCGGATACAAATGAAATCTTAGATCAAGCGCTTGTCTCTTACTTCAAGGCTCCTCATTCCTTTACAGGCGAAGATATTATTGAACTTAGTTGTCATGGCTCACCCGTCATCCTACGTCGTCTAATAGACTTTTCGTTAAGCTTTAACGCGCGTCTCGCCGACCCGGGCGAGTTTACCCTGCGTGCGCTATCCAATGGACGGCTCAATCTCAGCCAGGCAGAAGCCATACGCGATTTAATAGATGCCCAGACAGACGCTGCGGCACGTCAGGCGGCGCGGCAACTCGGCGGCGAACTATCATTCAAGCTACAGCCTTTCAAGGATCAACTTCTAGACATAATCGTTCCCTTAGAATCCTCTCTGGAGTTTGTCGAAGATGATTTGCCGGAGATAAAGGCGCAGCAGTTCAAAAATAAACTTCTTGATTTAACGGATCAAATCGAAAAGCTATCACTCACGTTTCACACAGGACATCTTCTGCGAGACGGTTTGAAAATAGCTCTCGTTGGTCGGCCAAATGTAGGTAAGTCTACCATATTCAACAGGTTATTGCTTTCAGACAGAGCTATCGTCTCGGCTATTCCCGGAACCACACGCGACAGCCTTAGCGAATCAATCAACATTCACGGCTTGCCTGTTTTGCTAACCGATACGGCGGGCATACGTCAGTCTAATGATGAGATAGAAACTCTTGGCGTTGAACGAACACGCCGTGCAATGGTTGATGCAGACCTGACAGCCGTAATACTCGATGGCTCACAACCACGCACTGCTGAAGACGATGCAATCATCAACGAGATCATTGATTTGCCTCACCTTATCGTGTTTAATAAGAGCGATTTAGGTGATGCAACTGTTGATGCTCAATTTTGCTTTTGTCGTAGCGAACATCCGTGCCTTAGGGTTTCCGCGAAAACAGGCGATGGAATCGAACCTTTGCGTGACGCTTTGGTTAGCCCCTTTATCAAATCAGACACGCATGATGCCGGATTGCTAATCACGGACGCCCGCCATTTCGATTTACTACAGCGCACACGCGATGCTTTACGCTCATCCATTGAACTTTTAGAACAGCGAGCGAGCGAGGAACTCGTGCTTTTAGGACTATATAATGCTTTACACTTGCTCGGAGAGATTACGGGCGAAACAACTTCCGACGATGTTTTGGGCAGAATCTTTGCCACCTTTTGTATCGGTAAATAAGTATGATTTTCGACGAAGATTTTGATGTGATCGTTATTGGTGCCGGTCATGCCGGATGCGAAGCCGCTTCTGCTGCTGCCAGACTCGGCAGCCAAACTGCACTTATTACTCTTAATTTAGATTTAATCGGTCAAATGTCTTGTAATCCTGCGATTGGCGGCATTGCCAAAGGGCATTTAGTGAGAGAAATAGACGCGCTCGGCGGCATTATGGGTCGTGTGATTGACCGCACAGGCATACAATTCCGACTCTTAAATCGCTCTCGTGGCCCTGCTGTTCAGTCACCTCGCGCACAGGCCGATCGCGCGCTTTACCGTACAGAAATGCGCAGTTTCTTGGAGTCAACTCCTAATTTGCACCTGCGGCAGGGTCTGGTCACTGAACTGATCGTTAAAGATGATCGCGTTTTGGGAGTTCGACTACAGGACGCGCGCCGTTTTCATGCGTCTTCAGTCGTAATCGCTGCCGGTACTTTTCTCAATGGCCTGATACACACAGGACGCAGCACTTATACTGCCGGACGCGCGGGCGAACCTGCTTCAATTGATCTCGCCGAAAACTTGAAAAAACTCGGATTTCCTATCGGACGGCTTAAAACTGGAACGCCGCCGCGTCTTGACGGGCGCACAATTGATTGGACTGCTTTCCAGCCGCAATATGCTGACGAACGGCCTGTTCCTTTCTCTTTTGCGACGGATAAAATCAGCCAGCCGCAAATTACCTGTCATATAGGTTACACGAACGACGCTCTACACAACTATATCCGCGCGAATTTGCAGGAATCGCCTCTCTACTCAGGAAAAATAAAGGGCGTCGGCCCCCGTTACTGTCCTTCCATCGAAGATAAGGTTGTTAAGTTCGCTGACAAAGACCGCCATCAACTTTTTCTTGAACCAGAGGGACACAATACACACGAGGTTTACCTGAATGGTTTTTCAACTTCTCTTCCCGCTGATTTACAACAGCGACTTGTGCGAATGGTGCCCGGTTTAGAGCAAGCGGGCATTATTCGCCCCGGCTATGCGATTGAATATGACTTTATAGACCCGCGTCAGCTTACTCCTTATCTGGAGACAGCGAAAATCAGCGGACTTTTCACCGCTGGGCAAATCAACGGCACAACCGGCTACGAAGAAGCCGCTTGTCAGGGACTAATTGCCGGAATCAATGCTTCTTTATCCGCTCAGAAGCGAGAACTTTTCAGTCCTAGCCGTGATGAGTCGTACATCGGAGTTTTGATTCAGGATTTAATCCGGCATGGCGTTGATGAACCTTACCGTATTTTTACTTCTCGCTCGGAGAATAGACTTTCCCTGCGTTTTGACAATGCGGATGCGCGGCTTGAACAGTATGGTCGGCGCTTAGGATTAGTCGGTGATTCAGATTGGGAGCGTTTCAATAAAAAGCAGGCAAGGCTCGCCCGTTTACGCACCGCCCTTGAAGAAACTCGCTTTAAGCGTTCCGACACTGAATATGTCTTTTTGAGCCGCACCCTTTCTTCCGACTTAGGTGATTCGATTACTCTTGCCCAACTTTCGTTACGCCCGAATATCGAGTCTGGATTAATCAAAAAGCTTTTGCCCGATGACTTAAGCGCAGAAGTTCCACTCAGTGAAATTGAAACTGTGATGGCCGATCAACTCTATCGCGGCTATATTGACGTACAAAAAAGCGCTGCAAAGCGTTTGCATCAGCATGACGGATTAAAAGTTGCAAATGATTTCAGCTTTCGTTCAATCGCTGGCCTTTCGACGGAAATGATAGAGCGACTTGAACGCGCCATGCCTGCTACCTTCGGCCAGTTGAGAACCGTTCCGGGACTCACTCCGGCTGCTTTATCAGTTCTCCTTGTCCATTTATCCGCTCAAAATCCTCGTTCTTGAGTGTTTCACGTGCCACCTCGTTAGACTAAAACGCTTGCTCCTAACTCCTTCCTCCTGACTTTCTTCGTTTAACCTTCTTCGTCTAGCCTTCTGGAATGTGGCACGTGAAACATTAATATTTGTAGCACCATATCGAGCTATGTGTTAGTTTATGATTTTTAGTTCAGGATGACAGAAAGCTTTGGTTATGCCGAAAATAATCGCTGTCGCCAATCAAAAAGGCGGAGTCGGTAAAACGACGAGCGCTATTAATCTTGCTGCCGCCCTTGCCGTTGCCGAAAAAAGAGTGCTGCTGGTGGATGCAGACCCGCAGGCCAATGCTACTTCAGGTGCAGGTGTCCAACGTGGGAGCTTTCGTCGGAGCTTATATCATGCGCTTATTCTGGATGAACCACTGTCGAACGTCATCCAAAATACAGAGCTACCGCTTATGAAAGTTCTGCCTGCCGATAAAAATTTGGCGGGAGCTGAAATAGAGCTGATAGAACTCGAAAAGCGGGAGTATAAACTTCAGGAAATTTTGCGTTCAGTTGAAAACGAATATGATTACATTCTGATAGATTGCCCTCCTTCGCTCGGCCTTTTGACGCTAAATGCTTTAACTGCTGCAACTTCCCTACTCGTCCCGATTCAGTGCGAGTATTTCGCCCTCGAAGGTGTCACGGAGCTTTTTGATACTCTGGCGAGAATTCGCCGGAATCTTAATCCGGGATTAACGATAGAAGGGCTTTTGCTGACAATGTACGATGAGCGTACTAATTTATCTGCGGCGGTTGCGGCTGATCTACGCGATTTTTATGGACGCCAAGTTTTTCAAACGGTAATTCCGAGAAATGTACGTTTGGCTGAAGCGCCCAGTTACGGAAAACCCATTATTCTTTACGATATACGTTCTCGCGGCGCTGAAAGCTATCTACAGCTTGCCAGAGAGGTGATGTCCAATGACAAAACGAGCACTCGGCCGGGGCTTGAGCGCGCTGCTGTCGGAGACGGCAGCCGCAACGAGTGAAGAACTTCTAGAAATAGATATAGATTTAATAGAACCGAATAGCGCACAGCCACGTCTACGCTTCGACGAAACGCGCCTGAATGAATTAGCCGAGTCGATTCGTCATAACGGAGTTGTGCAGCCGATTCTGTTAAGGCGTCGCGGGCAAAACTATCAAATCGTCGCTGGCGAAAGAAGATGGCGTGCCGCACAAAAGGCCGGTTTGCAGCGTATCCCTGCGGTCGTGCGTGAGATACCCGATGACAAACTTCTTGAACTGGCTTTAATCGAAAACATCCAGCGTCAAGAGTTAAATGCTATCGAAGAAGCTCGCGCTTACAAAAAATTAATAGAAACGCTTGGTCTGACGCAGGAAAATGTTGCGCAGCGGATTGGTCGAGACCGCACTTTTATTACAAATTATCTGCGTCTGCTGCGCCTGCCGGATGACATTCAACATCTCGTAGAAGATGAGAAAATTTCTATGGGGCACGCGCGTGCGCTTCTCGGCGTAGACGATCCTGATATACAGCGTCGCGTCGCACGCAGTATTACAGACCAGTCTTTGTCTGTGCGGGAAACAGAAAAAACAATCAAGCGGATTGTTGCAAACGGCAGCTCTACGGAAACACTTGTCCCTGCCGTCAAAAAGGATGACGCTAACGTTCGTGCCGCCGAAAGCAAACTGCGGCGTCGCCTGAGCACACAGGTTAGAGTTTTACCGAGCCAAACGGGTAAGGGTGGGAAAATAGAGATCGAGTATTATAACGAAAGCGACTTGGATCGCGTTTATCAGCTCTTAATGCGAAATACAGATAGCAATGAGGCTTAATTTTGCAACGCTCGATTTAGTTTATAAACTCAGACTCGAAGTTGGATGTATAGTGTAAAATGAAAAAAAGATTAACAGAAATGGTATCGTGCGCTGGTTGAGTGGCTAAGCTCGCCCCACGCGATCTCGCTCAAGTATTGAGCGAATTACCACCACAGCCACTTAATTCCAATGTCATTGTCGGATATGAAAATTCCGACGATGCAGGCGTCTTTCGCCTAAGCGATGATGTCGCTTTAGTGCAAACATTGGATTTCTTTACGCCTATCGCTGACGACCCGGAGACTTACGGACGCATTGCTGCTGTGAATGCGCTGAATGATGTGTATGCGATGGGCGGCAACCCGATCACGGCTCTCGCGATAGTTTGTTATCCACAGAAAGAGGATTTGAAGATTCTGGGAGAGATTTTGCGCGGTGGGCAATTAGCGATGAACGAGGAGGGCGTCAACGTCATTGGCGGGCACACGATTGACGATGCTGAAATTAAATTCGGCTATGCCGTGACCGGATTGATTCATCCCAAAGAAGTTATCACCAACGCCGCTGCGCAGCCCGGAGACGCGCTTGTGTTAAGCAAATCAATCGGCACAGGAGCGATTAGCACAGGCATTAAAAAAGGCATTGTAAAACCGGAAACAATCGAACAGGCGTTAAAAGCAATGACTGTTTCGGCGGCGAGGGCAGCCAAAGCCATGCGCAAGGCAAAGGCTCATGCTTGCACGGACGTAACCGGATTCGGACTTCTGGGACACGCTTATGAGATGGCGCACGCCAGCAATGTTTCATTCACAATTGAATCAAAGCGCGTTCCGTTGTTGCCGGAAGTTCTTGAGCTGATCGGGCAGGGAATGCTGACGCGCGGTGACAAAAACAATCGCGCGTATGTCGGCGACACAATCCATATCGCGGCAGGCGTCACAAAGGAAATGCAGAGCGCGCTTTTCGATCCGCAAACTGCTGGCGGACTTCTCATTAGTATTGAGCGGGAGAAGGCAGCAGCGTTGGCGGCGGAAATCGGCGGCGCTATTATTGGGGAAGTTCGGCCTTTTAACCAATATCTAATCAATGTTGTCTGAGGCGTCTCGAATAGTCTCAAAAATCTAAATGACAGCAAGACCATCAATGATTAAGCTAACTGCTTCCAAACGCTTCTGTGCAAGATAAATAAACACACAGTTTATCAAAAAATTGAAAGCAGCCGCATGGTTCATTCGGCGGTTTCTTGACCTTTGTGAAATCGGGTGCTAAACTCGCAAGCTTTTGTAAAGCTTGATTTTCTGTCCTGCGCAAGAGGGAAGCGAAGCGGCTTCCGGCAGCAACACTACAGCGTGTCTTATGCTTATTTTAGCTTTTGCGGAAAACTCTGTTCAGCTTGTGCCTGACGGCACGCTTTTTCTTCATATCGCGATCATCCTGCTGATGGTGTTCGTGCTGAACGCGACGCTTTTTAAGCCGATCAATCGTATTCTCGAAGAACGCGAAAATCGTATCAAAGGCGGAGCCGGTAGCACGCAGGATATTCTACGGCGCATTGACGACGCGTTGAATCGCTACGAGCAAACGCTGCGCGAGGCACGCGCCGATGGGTATCACTCGATGGAAGAAGCGCGAGCGGCGGCAATGCAGGAGCGGCAAACCAAGTTGAGCGCGATGCGCGACGAAGTGAGCCGCGCGCTGGAAGCTGAAAAGGCTTCGATCAGCGCGCAGACGGAAACGGCGCGCGGGACACTCGCCAATGATGCCCAGCGGATTGCGGCAGAGATCGGCGCGCATCTTTTGCATCGCCCGATCAGCAGCGCCTCGGCAAACTACGATTCTTCTTTGAACGCGTAAAGTTATGTTCACAGCTTTGGCCTTATCAATAAATTTTCTCGCCTTTAGTGAAGGCAGCGCGACGTTGCCCGGATGGTTTCCGTGGTGGCTGAATTATCCGGGTTTCGAGGCTTGGAAGTTCGTCAACTTTTTTATCTTTGTCATTGCAATCCTTTATGTTTCGCGCCGCTTTTTAAATGTGGGCGAAAAAATGCGCGCGCGCCGTGAAGGTATTCGTCGTGAATTGATGCGTGCGCAGGAAGAAAAGAACGCGGCTGAGGCAAAATTGCAGGAAGTCGAAGCGCGTTTGGGACGCCTCGATACGGAAGTTGCCGCCGTGCGTGAACAATCCGCGCGTGAGATTGCGGCGGAGCGCGAACGCATTACCCGTTCGACAGAGGAAGATATTCGTAAGTTGCGCAAGCAAACACAGCGCGAAATCGAAGGCGCGGGCAAGGCGGCGCGTGCAGAGTTACGCCGCTTCACTGCGGAGCAGAGCGTGCGTCTGGCGGAAGAGATGATTCGCCGTGACATGCGCCCGGAAGACGACGCCCGCTTAATAGACATGCACGTTCAGGAGCTTGGAGGACAAAAGCATTGAGCGCCGAAACAATCGCACGCCGCTACGCGACAGCACTCGCAGACGTTGTGATTCCGCGCGGCGAAGATCGCGCCGTGCAGGGAGAATTGTCGCAGTGGGAAGCGATGATGCAATCGAACGCGATGCTTCAGGAAGTTTTCGGTAATCCGACGATTCCCTACGACCAGAAGCGCAAGGTTTTAATGACGCTGATTGCGCGCACGCACGTTGGTTCACTGACGGCAAACTTTTTACAAGTGCTTTTGCAGAATCATCGTCTCGGCGACCTCACTGAAGTCAACAAACGTTTCGCGCAGGTCTTGGACGAGCGCGCGGGCGTCGTCACCGCCGAAGTGCAAACAGTGCATCCCGTGCCGGAAGCTTCGCAGCAGGCTCTGCGCGCGAAGCTAATGACATTGACGGGCAAGAACGTTCATTTGAATTTTTCGACGGACGAAGATTTAATCGGCGGCATTGTAACGCGCATCGGCTCGACGATTTACGACGGCTCCGTGCGCAGCCAACTGCAACAGGTCAAGCAAAAGATGGCAAGCGGTTCGTAAGTCATGCACGATAAAACTTAATAAGACAAAGAACGATTTGTTTCTTCACGATTCGCACTTAGACGATTTACGCTTTACGAAAAGGATAGATATGGAAGCGATTAAAGCAAACGAGATTAACGACATTATTCGCCAGCAGATCGAGAATTTCGACACCGGCGTGACGGTCACGGAAGTCGGCACGGTCATTAAAATCGGCGACGGCATCGCGGAGATTCACGGCCTCGAAAAAGTGATGGCGGGCGAGCTTGTGGAATTTCCGCACGACGTGCGCGGCCTCGCTTTGAATCTCGAAGAAGACAAAGTCGGCGCGGTGCTCTTCGGCGAATTTCAGAAAGTCAAAGAAGGCGATCTGGTCAAGCGCACGGGGCGCATTATGGAAGTGCCTGTCGGCGACGCTCTCGTTGGCCGCGTCGTGGATGCACTCGGCCAGCCGATTGATAATCGTGGCCTGATTCTGACGGACGAGCGTTATACGATTGAGCGCATCGCGCCCGGCATCGTTGACCGCCAGCCCGTGAAGGAGCCTTTGCAAACGGGGCTGAAAGCGATTGACGCGATGGTGCCGATTGGTCGCGGGCAGCGCGAGCTTATCATCGGTGATCGCCAGACGGGTAAAACAGCCGTCGCCGTCGATGCGATCATTAATCAAAAAGGCCAGAACATGATCTGCATCTATGTCGCTATCGGGCAAAAAGCTTCGACGGTGGCGCAGGTCGTCAAAACTTTGCAGAACGCGGGCGCGATGGAGTACACGATCATCGTCGCCGCGTCCGCCTCCGATCCGGCGGCGATGCAATTTCTCGCGCCGTACTCCGGCGTTGCGATGGGCGAATATTTCCGCGACACAGGACGCCACGCTTTAACGATCTACGACGATCTATCGAAGCAAGCCGCCGCCTACCGCGAAATTTCTTTGCTGCTGCGCCGCCCGCCGGGACGCGAAGCTTATCCGGGCGACGTGTTTTATCTTCACTCGCGCCTGCTCGAACGCGCCGCGAAAATGTCCGACTTAAAAGGCGGCGGATCATTAACGAGTTTGCCGATTATCGAAACGCAGGCGGGCGACATCTCCGCTTACATTCCGACGAACGTTATTTCGATTACCGACGGCCAAATCTTTCTCGAAGCGGACTTATTCAATAGCGGCATACGCCCCGCGATCAACGTCGGCAATTCCGTCTCGCGCGTCGGCGGCGCGGCGCAAACAAAAGCAATGAAGTCCGTCGCCGGAACTCTCCGCCTAGACCTCGCGCAGTTTCGTGAATTGCAAGCCTTCTCGCAGTTCGGTTCAGACCTAGACAAAGCGACGCAGGCACAACTCGCGCGCGGACAGCGCCTGACGGAGATTCTGAAACAGCCGCAGTATCAACCGATGGGTTTCGAGAAACAGGTCTTGATTATCTGGGCGGCGACGAACGGTTACTTAGACGATGTGCCTGTCGAACAAGCGCGCCGCTTTGAATCGGAACTGCTGCACTTCGTCGAAAACTCGCATCCCGGAATGCTGGAAAGCATACGCGAAAAGAAAGTGCTGACAGACGACATCAAAGCCGATCTCACACAGGCGCTCAAGGATTTCAAAGGCAACTTCAGCAACGAAGCCGCGATGACGCCCGCCGCGACATCAACTGCCGCTGCTGGCAGATAATAACGAGTTTTCAGTCAGCGGTTTTCAGTTTTAAGCACCCGGCTTTCACTGAAAACTAAAAACTGAAAGCTGAAAACTTTCTTATGGCAAACCTTTTAGACATACGCCGCCGCATTCGCTCCGTGAAAAACACGCAGCAGATAACGAAGGCGATGAAGATGGTTTCGGCGGCGAAACTCAAACGCGCGCAGGATCGTGTTGTTGCGGCGCGCCCGTTCGCCAACAAAATGATGCAGGTGCTCGGCGATTTGTCTGCGGGCATCACGGACGATTTCACGCATCCGCTTTTAACCACGCGCGGCGACGAACGCTACCTCGTCGTCTTCGTCACGGCGGACAAAGGTTTAGCCGGAGCCTTCAACGCGAACTTAATCAAAGCGGCGCAGGCTTTCCTCAAAGAGCACGCGGGCAAAACAATCGAGATGATTGCCGTCGGGCGCAAAGGCAGAGACTTCTTTCGCCGCCGCGATATGCGCTTCACGGGCGAGTATCTTAATCTGACGGGCAAAGGCCGCGTGGATTATGCGGAAGCCGTGACGGTGGCGCGCGATGTGATTAAGCAATTCACCGAAGACGAAACGCTCGACAAAGTTTTTCTGATCTACAACGAATTCAAATCCGTGCTGCAACAGCGCGTTGTCATAGACCAACTCCTTCCCGTATCGCGCGCAACGGAAACAACGGATGCAAGCGCTCAAGACACAGCCGTTGCGACGCGTGCCGGTGCTACTGCTGCCGCGCCGGATGCTCCGACTGATTACGTTTACGAGCAACCGGCGGCGGAAATCTTCGCGCGCCTTTTGCCGCGCTTGATCGAAACGCAAATCTTTCGCGCGATGCTCGAATCAGTCGCCAGCGAACAGGGCGCGCGCATGACGGCGATGGATTCGGCATCGAAGAACGCGGGCGAATTGATCGGCGCGCTGACGCTCAACATGAACCGCGTGCGCCAAGCCGCGATCACCAACGAAATCATCGAGGTCGTCTCCGGTTCTTCAGTCGGGGCGACATAAGCCACACTTAAGGCCGGACACAGAAAATTTCTTAGCAAAAGATTTTTGCAGAAGGGAAGCGAGGCCGCGCGGCTTGGCTTCCCTTTGTTTTTTAGCCGCACGCAAAGAAAATGAGAACGAAGTTTTTTGCAGAAACATCTCACGCCGCGCATCCCGCCGCGCATGTTTCGCGCTTTTGGCGATACGCGCCGCTCGTCGTCTGGATGAGTTTGATTTTCCTCGCTTCGTCCACAGAGTTATCGGCTACGAACACTTCAAAAGTGCTGCGGCCTTTGCTGCTCTGGTTGCTTCCGCACGCGAGCGAAAAAACAATCGGCGTCGTGCATTTTCTAATCCGCAAGGCCGCGCATTTTACGGAATACGCCGTCTTCGCGCTCTTAGCCGCACGCGCCTTTTTAGGCTCATCGCGCGAGGCCTTAAGAAGCCACTGGCTCCTCGCCGCGCTTCTTCTCATCACACTTTATTCGCTCTCCGACGAATTTCATCAAAGCTTCGTGCCCACGCGCACGGCTTCCATTTACGATAGCTTAATAGACACCGCAGGCGGCTTCGTCGCCCTCGTTTTCCTTGCCTTGTGGCGCGCATCGCACGACAAACAAGCGCGCTCTGCTTCGCTCTAAACCGTCTCTTCTATTCGGATAAGTTTCCGCGAAGGCAGGCGACTATAACAGCAAGTAGCGCGGCTTCAATCTGTACCTTCTAGCTTTCCTAGGGTCGGTACCCCATGCGAAATAAGTCTGGCAGCTTTCTTGCGAGAAGTTTATTCATGGGGTATGTCACTCAATATCAAACTGTGTGAGGCGAACCGCGCCTTCGGGGAAAACTGCAATCAGTTCAAGCTCGCCGCCGAGTGCCCGAACATATTCCCGCACACTGCTAACGCGCATATCGGAACGATTTTCGAGACGCGACACTGCCGCTTGTTTGACATCAAGCGTTTCTCCGATTTGTCCCTGCGTCATATCATGCGCTTCGCGCAATTCGGCGAGGCGCATTTCTTTCAACATGATTTGCGTATGTTCAGCGTTGAGCGCGCGACGCTCCGGCGACATGCGGGCGCGCAATTCACTAAAACTTCTGTGTCCAGCCATTAGATCAATCCTTCCTTTCGGATTTCCTCAAGGTACCTGTCGTAAAGTTTATCGGCGCGCGGCACATATTCATCGTACCAGCGATTGTTTCCCGTTTTGTCGCCGCCGATAAGCAAGACAGCCATGCGACGCGGGTCAAAAGCATAAAGCACACGGTACGGGCGGCCTTCATGCTGTATGCGCAACTCACGCATCTGCGTGTGACGAGAGCTTGCAATATCGGAACTGTGCGGATACTTCAAAGCCACTCCATAAGCTTCGAGAAGGCCAACATAACGGTCAACGGAGTCCTGCTCAGACAATGAAAGATGATCCCACCACGCGCCGAACTCATCCGTAAATTCGATTTCGCAGGTCACATAAGTAGTATTACATTTATGTAATACTGCGTCAAGATTTTTAAGTTGATATAGATTTGCAAATGGCCTTTCCTCGCAAAATTATTTATGTAGCAGTTTGCCGGAAGAAGCACGCGCATTTATGATAACGGAAACCTTGCGGCGCATTTTATCGTTATGTTAGACACTTGTTGAAAGATAATAGACCTGTTGCGCGATAAGGCAATATGAACCGAGACATGGCGTTGCCTTGATAGTTCAGCTTAGATTGCCAATCCTGTTCTTTGAAAGATTCTGTCGAAGGCTCGTAAGTTTACTAACCCCGACACGACGTTCATTGTCGCATCGTAGTCTTCATCTCGATTACGATAGACCTCCGATGCGATAGCGTACTTCTTGCGCCTTGAAAATGTATGTTCCACCCGGATGCGCGTCCAACTGCGCCGGCGATTTAAGAGTTTCTGGTCACGAGTCAAAGGATGATTACGTCTTGCCCTTTGAATCAATCTCGATTCCATCGGCAAGTTCAAGTCTTCTATTCCTTGAAAGCCACTGTCGGCATATAAAGAGACGCGATGGCAGCCACACTCCTGGCAGACTTCTTGAACGCTCTGGTCTTCTTTGAAAGCTTTGAAGTCATGAGCGCGCCCGCCAACCGATGTGCTTTGCGAGACGATGATTTCCGATGGGGTGCTAATAACTATTTGCTTGCGGGTATGGCGCGACTTCTTTTTAGCATAGTCACTTTTGCGCTTCTCTTTGTTCTCGGGCGTACGCTTTGGCTGTTCCACGCCATCAATGATGAAAGTCGATTCGGGATAAGCTTTTTGAAACTCTTCGACCGAACCACTGCGCGTGCCTCGCCGCTCTTGCTCTTTTTTGGCGAGCGACAGAACTTTTCCGCTGGCCTTCTGATGCGTGGGCAAGACCTCTTCAAAGAGGGCGCGCAGGTGATGAATGTTTCGTGAGATGCGGCTTTTGTTCTGATGTTTGCAGAGCAGAGTGAGAAACTCTTGAGTCAGGTAGAGTCGATAATAGATGAGCAGCATCAGCATTTGGTCTGCCAACTCATGAGCGAACTGCGAGCCGCCACCTGCGCCACGCTGACGCGCGGCTTTGGTCTTAATGACGACCGCTTTGCGCTTTTGCTCTTGTTGCTCAAAGGCTTGTGTGAACTTCGGCAAGAGCACTTGAAATTGATGCAGATTCATTCCAGTAACAGTCAAGAACTGTTTGGGATTTCGACTGAGTTTGCGATAGAGGGTCATAGGTGATGGAACCTTAGCCTTTCACTCGCTTATCGCGCAACAGGTTTAATGTGAGAACTAATGAAAGGCCAAGCTAATCGAACTGAGCAGTTCCTCTACTCTATCTTGGAGCCGAAAGCTATCACCCTTGGTTTTGCGTTGTTCCATTTTCTTTCAATGGCAGTTTATGTATGGCGGGAGTGGCAAACTGGTGGTGATGAGGCAGATGTACATCTCTTCATGATAAGACCGACCGTTTTGCTCATGGCGGCTCTTGGCTTATGGTATAGCAAATTGTGGAGCTATGTAGTGTCCTTTCATTTGAGTGCATGGCTGGCTTTTGTAATGGCGTATTCGGGATTGTCGGGAATCGCAAGGGATCTTGGTAATCCAATGTTTAGCGTAAGCGTCATGGTTGCATGGTGGCACGAGTTGTTTGGAGAGTGGGACGTATATGTTGAGCAGCCGCCATTTACATTTCAGCTCTTTCTGTTCAGCATGATTGCTTGCTGTTGTCTGGCTTCGATGTCGCGTTTATTGTTTCATTGTCTGCGTGAAGAACCGAAAGGTGTCTAACAAGCCTTCAGCGTGATGCCTCGACAGCATGGCTCTCATGTGCCTTTGCTTCAGTTAGCTTGAATGCTTTATGCTCGGCACGGCTGAAGACCAATGTTAAATGGCGGTCTCGTGAGCACGCAGAAAAAGAATCGCTATGAGGAGTTAAAAAGCAATATGGGAATCTTCGATTCGCTTCGCACACAATTTATCGAAGTCATCGAATGGCTCGACGATTCGGGTCACACGATGCTGTACAGATTTCCCGTCAGCGGGCAGGAAATCAAAAACGGCGCGCAGCTTATCGTGCGCGAATCGCAGACGGCGGTCTTCGTGCATGGCGGACAGATCGCGGATGTTTTCCCACCCGGTTCCTACACGATTGACGGCGGCAACACGCCCATTTTGTCGAAGCTCGGCGCGTGGGAATTCGGTTTTAACTCGCCGTTCAAGGCCGAAGTTTATTTCGTCAACACGAAACAGTTTACAGATTTGAAGTGGGGGACGCCGAATCCTGTGATGATGCGCGACGCGGATTTCGACATGGTGCGCCTTCGCGCCTTCGGCATCTACACGATTCGCGTCCAAGACCCGCGCTCCTTTATCAAAGAAGTCGCAGGCACGAATGCGCGTTTTGAAACGGAAGACATCGAAGGCCAACTCAAGCGCACGATTGTCAGTAGCTTTACGGACGCGCTCGGCGAATCGAAAATCGCGGCGCTCGATCTCGCCTCGAACTACGACGAACTATCCAAATTAGCGCGCGCGCGTCTCGCTGAAGAATTCAAATCGTTCGGCCTCGAACTGACAAAGTTCGTTGTCGAAAACATCAGCTTGCCGCCGGAAGTCGAAGCGGCGATGGACAAGCGAACTTCGATGGGCGTGATCGGCGACACAGCCCGCTACACGCAGTTTCAAGCGGCGGACGCCTTGCGCGCGGCGGCGGAAAATCCTTCGGGCGGCGCGGGCACGGGCGCAGGCCTCGGCGCAGGCTTCGCCATGGGCAACGCGATGGTCGGAGCGATGTCGAACGCGATGAATGCACCGCAGCAACAATCATCGCCGACGAAGAACACGAACACGGGTGGCGGTGACGATAACAGCGCGGTCTCGACAACCGTCAAATGCCAGAAATGCGGCGCGGCGAATATCAGCGCGTCGAAGTTCTGCAATGAGTGTGGCGCAACTCTGGAAGTCGGGAGCAAAGCGACGGCGTGCGTGCAATGCGGCGCGGAGTTGCAGGCGGGCGCAAAGTTTTGCAGCGTGTGCGGCGCGAAACAGGAAAAGCAGAAATGCCCGAACTGTCAGGCCGAACTCGCTGCGGGCGCAAAGTTCTGCGCGGACTGCGGCACAAAAACCGACAGCAACACAGCCGACGTTTGACGAAGTGAATTTAGAGTAGGGGCAGGGCTTGTCCCTGCCCGCTTGTTCACATAAAACACGGGCAGGGACAAGCCCTGCCCCTACATATCTTGCTATCAATCGACTTTGATTCGCCTGTGGAATCAAATCGGAAAGCGCAATCAACATGAAAACATTTGTTCGTTTGTTTTTCTTTACCGCGTTTGTTTGTTTCTGGACGAGTTGCGGCACGGCCTCGAATTTCGTTAATTGCACGGAAGGCTCCGGCAAAATCATCACGGAAAATCGCAACGTCGAAGCCTTCGACAGCGTGCGCATCGCGGGCAGCGCCAATGTGTTCGTCGCACAGGGCGGCACGCCGTCGCTGCGCGTCGAAGCCGACGATAACATCATGGAAAAAGTGCGCACCAGCGTTGACGGCAATACATTGGTCGTCGAAACCGCCGGCGGCTGCTTCAAGAATGTGAAGCTTAATATCTACGCGACGATGAACGACATCAAGCGGCTTGAAATCACAGGCTCCGGCGCGATTGAAACTAAATCATCCATCAAAACGGACGCGCTCGATGTCGTTATCACAGGCTCCGGCGATGCCAAGTTGAACGTCACGGCGAAGACCGTCAACACAGAGTTGAAAGGCTCCGGCGATATTATTTTTTACGGCAAAGCAGACACGCTCAACATCAGCAAATCCGGCAGCGGCGATATTCACGCCTCCAACTTTCTCGCGCAAAAAAGCTTTGTCACCTCATCCGGTTCCGGCGATTGTGAAGTCAACGCCGTCGAGCAGTTAGACCTCAAGAACTCCGGCAGCGGCGACATTTATTACACAAGCAATCCGCCGCAGTTGGCTGTCTCCAACACGGGAAGCGGCAAGATCAGCAAAAAATAAGCAGGAAGCGAACTAAAGTAGAAAGTAGTAAGGCGGAGGGCGGAAGCGAAGACACCTTCTTACTTCCGCCTTTCAGTGTTTCTTCCTCACCATTCCTGCGAAATTGTGCCAACGAAAAGCGGTGCGGCTGTTACGCGTTGCGTCGTCCATGATGTTATGCTGAACGTCTCCTCCCGATATATCTTTTTGCAAAAGGAACACGTTCTCGTATGTTGAGACGTATGAAGCAAGCGCGCCGCGTCGTGATTACCGGCATGGGTTGTGTGACGCCGATAGGAACAGGACGCGAGGCTTTTTGGCGCGCGCTTCAAAGGGGCGAAAGCGGCGTGCGGCGCATCGAAAGTTTCGACGTGACGAACTCGCCCGTCAAGATCGCTGCAGAAGTGCGCGGCTTCGATTGGGAAGCGGAGTTGAGCGTCAAAGATCGCAAGCATGTCGCGCGCACAGTGCCGCTTGCGCTGTGTGCCGCACGCGAAGCATTGGAAGACGCGAGGGTTTATCCGAACGATTTAACGCTCGATGAGCGGCGCAGCATCGGCGTCGAACTCGGCACGGGCGGCGGCGGCTTGAGCTTTACGGAAAAGCAATACGAACGCTTTCACGCAGGCCAGACAAATCAGGTCAGCGTCTACACGATTCCATCTTCAACGCACGGCGGCTTGTCGAGCGAGCTTTCGATGCGCTTCGGCTTGCGCGGCCTTTCGCACATCATTTCCACAGGTTGCACAAGCTCAACCGATGCGATTGCGTATGCCGCTGAACACATTGCCGTCGGGCGACAGGAAATGATGCTGACGGGCGGCGCGGATGCGCCGCTTGCGCCCGGCATTCTCGCGGGCTTCAATTTGATGACCGTGCTAACGAAGGATTGGAACGACGAGCCTGAGCGCGCGTCGCGTCCTTTCTCGCGTGATCGTTCCGGGATTGTGCTCGGCGAAGGCGCGTGGATTTACGTGCTCGAAGAAAGAGAGCGCGCGATTAAACGCGGGGCGAAAATCTACGCGGAAATCACAGGCTACGGCGCGACGTGCGACGCTTATCATCGCGTGCAATTGGAAGAAACAGGCGACGAACCGGCGCGCGCTATGACCATCGCACTCGAAGACGCCGGACTACAGGCCGCAGAAATCGATTACGTTAACCTTCACGGCACATCAACCGTCCTCAATGACCGCATCGAAACGCACGCCGTCAAACTCGCTTTCGGCGACGCCGCCAAACGAATTCCGATGTCCGCCACCAAATCGCAGATAGGCCATCCGCAGGGCGCGAGCGGCGCGGCGGGGCTTGCGGCAACTCTCTGCGCGATGCACACGAACATGATTCCGCCGACAATCAATCTGGACGAACCGGACACGGAATGCGACCTCGACTACGTTCCGAACCATGCGCGCGAAGCAAACATACGCACAGCGCTCTGCAACTGCATCGGCTTCGGCTCGAAGAACAGTGCGCTGGTAATTGAAAGAGTAGTTTGAGCATGGGATGCGAGAGCAAGATCGTAACGATTCGGGAACAATCGTAGTTTGCCGTTGGTAGTCAGTAAAGAAAAGGCGAACGCCTCGATCTGCCGATTGTGTGGATGATCTGCGCGGCGTGTGCGCGCCGACCCGACAGAGTTATTAAAAGAGTGCGCAATACGCCTCCTGCGAAACATCTTTATGCGCCTTGACAGGCATCGGCAGCGCTCAATATAGTCTCTAACGAATGATGGCAAATAGTCTCTAACGAATGATGGCAAAGTGGCTTACATCGTTTGTGCTCATTGCGGCTATCGGCGGAAGTGCGTTCGCCGGACTACCGCTGCATACGAAAGAGCAGGCGTGCAGCATGACCGGCATGATGGACTGCTGCCATATGGCTCATGCGCAAACGAACATGCCCGAAGTCGCGGCTGCGCAACTGTGCTGCGCGCTTAACTGCGAAACGCCCGGCACTACCACGCCGACGACTTTGCGCACACAGCGCGTCATCTCACTTCTCGCTGTTGCTATTCATCCCGCGACACTGCTGCGCGCGCCATTGGCTCCGGCGCGTTCCGCTCACTATCCCGACTCGTCGCCGGATCATCCGAATTCCCAACCCACATACATAAGACATCTCGCGCTTCTGATCTAAAACCCTCAGGGGAGTAGTGTGTCTTGTCACCGCTGCCTTGAGTTTTTGAAGAAGGCGGAAAACCTGTGCGCCGTAGTGTATCTGTCGCGCACGGCTATCTCTATTCATCACGAGGATCAAAACATGAAGAAATTTATATTCGCGCTTGTTATCTCCACGCTTCTAGTCGTCGCTGCTGCTTGCAGCTCGAACTCGAATAACTCTTCCGGCGCAAAACCGATCAAGAGCGCGCCCGTCGGTAATCTGACCGCGACGCTGGCGAACGACGACGGGCAACTCAAACACGGCGGGGAAGAGTTTATGCTCTCCTTCACGGATGCTTCCGGCAAGCCTGTTGAAGCGGGCGCAGTCGCGCTCACTTTTCACATGCAGGGTATGGGCACGATGCCTGTGATGAATGATGCGGCGGCGTTCACGACCACCACGACGCCCGGCGTCTATCGCGGCAAAGCCAACATAGAGATGGCCGGAGAATGGCAGGCGCAAATTACTTATGAAGGCGCGGCGGGACGCGGGCAAACCTCTTTTCCTGTGAACGTGAAGTAACGATAGAAGGCGGCTATGATTCACAAGCTTATCGAACTATCTCTGCGCAATCGCGGACTCGTCATCGTGCTCTACATCGGCCTCGCCCTGGGGGGCTACTGGGCGTTGATTCACACGCCGGTCGATGCCATTCCAGACCTTTCGGACAATCAGGTAATCGTCTTCACGGATTGGACTGGACGCTCGCCGCAGGAAGTCGAAGATCAAGTTACGTACCCGCTTGTGACGAATCTTCAGGGACTGCCCGGCGTGCGCGTTGTGCGCGCAAGCTCCGCGTTCAGCTTTTCAATGATCAACGTTATCTTCGAGGATGGCGTTGATATTTACTGGGCGCGGACGCGCGTGCTGGAACGCTTGAACACTGTTTCGAGGCAATTGCCGGAAGGCGTCGCGCCCGTGCTGGGGCCTGACGCGACGGGCGTCGGGCAAGTCTTCTGGTATACGCTCGAAGGCGACAGCAACACGAGCTTGCGTGAGTTGCGCACGTTGCAGGATTGGTTCGTGCGCTATCAACTCAACTCCGTGCCCGGTGTCGCGGAAGTGGCATCTGTCGGCGGCTACGTGCAGCAGTATCAAGTCAATGTTGACCCGAACAAATTGCGCAGCTACGGTTTGCCCCTTTCAACGATTGTGGAGGCCGTGCAGCGTTCTAACAACAACGTCGGCGGCAACGTCGTGGAGCAGGCGGGACAGTGGGCGGTGGTGCGCGGCATAGGTCTTATCGAATCCGTTGGGGATGTGGAAAACATCGTCGTCAGTGCGCCGAACGGCACGCCCGTTTATGTGCGCAACGTCGCGGACGTAAAACTCGGCAACGCCTTTCGCACGGGCGCGCTCGACAAAAACGGCAAAGAAGCGGTCGGCGGCGTCGTCATCGCGCGCTACGGCGTCAACACGCTGGACGTGATTAAAGCCGTCAAGGAAAAGATTGACTCCTTGAAAGCCGGGTTGCCGCCGGGCGTGCGCCTTGTGCCGTTCTATGACCGCACGCAATTGATCGAACGCGCGACACACACACTGAAACGCTCGTTGATCGAAGAACTAATTCTCGTCACGCTCGCGCACATAATTTTCCTCGCGCACTTTCGTTCCATTCTGATCGTGACGATTCCGCTGCCGCTCGCCGTGCTGCTCTCGTTTCTCTTCATGCGCTATATGGACATCAGTTCAAATCTGATGTCGCTGGCGGGCATCGCTATCGCCATTGGCGTGCTGGTTGACGCCGGAATCGTCGTAACGGAGAACGCTTTCCGCTTTATGGAGCAGCGCAAGATTGATCCGAAGGATAGACAGCGCGTGTGGGAGACGGTGCTGGAATCAACGAAGCTGGTCGGGCGTCCGGTCTTCTTCTCGATGGCGATTATTATTCTCGCTTTCGTTCCCGTGTTCGCGCTGACGGGTCAGGAGGGCAAGCTCTTTCATCCGCTCGCATTCACGAAAACTTTCGCGATGGTCGGAGCGACGCTCATCGCGCTCACGCTTGTGCCTGTGCTCTGCACGTATCTGCTGGGAGGAAAATTCCACTCCGAACAATCGAATCCGGTGATGCGCGCTCTGCACGCCGTTTATCGTCCGGCTTTGCTGTGGTCGCTCAAGCATCGCTTGATAACGGTCTCCATCGCGTTCGCGCTGTTCGCAGGCGCAATCATTTTGGCGACGGGCATCGGTCGTGAGTTTATGCCGCCCTTGAACGAAGGCGATGTGATGTATATGCCGATCACCGACCCGGCGATTTCGATTGACGAAGCCTTGAAAGTTATGAGCAAGCAGGACGCGATCCTGAAGAACTTTCCAGAAGTGGAATCGGCGGCGGGCAAGGCCGGGCGCGCGGAGACTTCAACCGATCCCGCTCCCGTGAACATGAACGAAACAATCGTTCACTTGAAGCCGCAAAACGAATGGCGCGCGGGCATGACGCGCGAATCTTTAATCGCGGAGATGGACGAGAAACTGCGTATGCCCGGTGTGACGAATATTTGGACGCAGCCGATCATCAACCGCATAGAGATGCTCTCCACAGGCATACGCTCGCAGGTCGGCATCAAGATTTTCGGCAACGACTTGAAGACGCTCGAAGACTACTCGCGCAAGATCGCTGACGTTGTAAAAACCGTGCGCGGCGCAGTAGATGTTTACCCCGAACAGATCAGCGGCGCGCCTTATGTTGACATACACATCAATCGCACGGCTGCCGCGCGCTACGGCATAGACACGCGCACCATTGAAGACGCCATCGAGAAGGGCATCGGCGAAACGAATCTCTCTGTGTCTATCGAAGGGCGCAGGCGTTTCCCGATTCGCGTGCGTTACGCACAGGAGTTTCGCAGCAGCCCGGAGGCACTCGGCCAGATTCCGATTACTTCGTCAATGGGAGCACCGATTCCGCTCGCGCAACTCGCGGACATACGCAGCGTGCAGGGGCCGACGATGATTTCCAGCGAGAACGGACTACTGCGCGGCACAGTGCTTTTGAACGTGCGCGGGCGCGATGTCGGAAGTTTCGTTGACGAAGCGAAACGCGCAATCACAAGTCAGGTGCAGCTTCCGGCGGGTTACTACGTTGCATGGAGCGGGCAGTATGAAAATCAGTTAAGAGCGCGCCAGCGTTTGCTGATCGTTGTGCCCATCGTGTTGCTGATTATCTTCGGTCTGCTTTACATGATCTACGGCTCCGCACTTGAAGCGGCGCACGTGCTTCTCGCCGTGCCGTTCGCTTTAACGGGCGGCGTGTACCTATTGTGGCTGCTCGACTACAACTTTTCCGTCGCGGTGTGGGTCGGCTTCATCGCGCTTTTCGGCACAGCCGTGCAGACGGGCGTCGTGATGGTGATTTATCTGGAAGAGGCCGTCGCGCGGAAGCTCAAAGAAGTAAAAGTTTTGACGCGCGAAACGCTTTTAGAGGCCGTGACGGAAGGCGCGCTGCTTCGCCTGCGTCCGAAAGTGATGACGGTTTCGACGGTGGTGGCCGGGTTGCTCCCGATCATGTGGAGCACGAGCGCGGGTTCGGAAGTGATGAAGCCGCTCGCCGCGCCCGTGCTCGGCGGGATGGTTTCAAGCCTGCTTCACGTGCTGATCGTCACGCCTGTAATCTTCTACAGTCTGCGCGCGCGCGTATTGAAGAAATCGGGCGCGGCACAGGCCAGCCATGAAATGAGCGATGACTTCGCTTACGAAATACCAGACCGTCAGCCGGAACAAAGCGAACACACGGAACAAAAGGAGGAGGAAGAAGTTGCGCATTACTAAACTTTTACCCTCGCGATGGCTTTTCATCGCGCGCTTATTCCTTATTTCGTTCGCGCTCAACTGGGCGTGGGAGATGTCGCAAATGATCGTTTACAGCGGCTTCCAGAATCGCTCGATGCTTCAGCGAATCCTTATTTGCACGGTCGCCACATTCGGCGATGCTTTCCTGACGCTCGGCATTTACACAATCGCCCGATTCATCGCACGTCACTCACGGCGAGAAACAAAAAATGCGTGGAAGCTGTACGCCGCCGCGATGCTGCTCGGCGCGGCCTGCGCCGTCATCATTGAGCGAATCGCGTTGCTTTCAGGACACTGGGTCTATACCAATCAAATGCCGTCAGTGCCTCTACTCGGCGTGGGGCTATGGCCGTTCTTACAGCTCGCGCTGCTCGTGCCTCTCGCGGTGTGGATAGCTTTGAAATGGAACACGCTGCGAAGCGCATCGCATCGAGCGGCGACAGCGAATAGCACGCGAGACAGATTGATAACATTGGCGATAGCCGCACTCGTTGTGTTTCAACAGGATGTGCTGATTGTTAATGCGCAGAACGTGGCGAGCGCGCCGGAGAAATCCGCCGTGACAATGGTTAATGAAAACGGTGCTGATCGAAAGCAGGCTTGGACGGACACCGGCGCGACGCTCACGAAGTATATTGATCCTGTCGGCGGATTGTCGGCGGACGATGCGGCTGCCTACGCGCTCGCGCACAATGGTGAATTATTAGCCGCGCGCCAAGAGATCGAAGCGGCGCGGGGTTTAATCAGGCAAGCGGGTTTGAGGCCGAATCCTAAACTCAATCTACAGCGTCAGGAACAGATCGGCGGGGCGGATAACGACACGATGATCGGCGGCAGCCTGCCGCTCGAACTCGGCGGGCGGCGGGCGGCGCGTGTTTTGGTGGCGCATCGTGGGTTGGAATTAAGAGAGCACTTACTCGCCGACCGCGAACGCACAACGGCGGCGGAAGTGCGCGACAAGTTCGGCGAAGTTTTGGCCGCCGCGCTTAAGCTAGGCTTCACGGAAGATTTATTGAACACGACGCGGCGCGGTTACAAACTCGTGCTGGCGCGCGTCATCGAAGGCCGCACCGCGCCGCTTGAGCAGAACATGACGCTCGTCGAAGTCAATCGCATACGCTCTATGCGCGAAACAGCCGAAGGCAAAGTCGAAGTGTCGCTGCTCGAACTGCGCAACATAATCGGAATGCCGCCGGAAGAACCTTTGCGCCTGCGCGGAAACTTTGATGATCTGCTCAATCCCTTACCGCCGCTCTCCGAAGCGACGGCACGCGCGCTGCAAGAGCGTCCTGATCTGCTGGCCGCGCGCGCGAATGAAAATTTGGCGGAAGCGCAAATTGAGCAGGCACGCGCTGGCGGCCGTCTCGATGCCGAGCTGACGGGACAGTATGAGCGAAACAATTTCAGCTTTTCGCAAAGAGGAATCAACAGCGCCGGGCAGCTCGTTCCGATTCAAGGCATCTTTCATTCGGTGGCCGTCGGCATCGCGTTCGATCTTCCTGTGCGCAACAAAAATCAGGGCGCGATAGAAGCGGCGGCGGCGGAAGCGGAAGCCGCCAAACAACGGCGCGAGTATGCTGAACTAACCGTGCGCCGCGAGATTGCAGCAGCGTATGTGAAATATGAGCGCGCCGCCCGTGCGATGGAAATCTATCGCGTCGGCGTGCGCAGCCAAGCGGATGCCAACCTTAACGTCGTCCGCCAAACTTACGAACTCGGCGCGAAGACTCTGCTCGATTACATCAATGAGCAACGCCGCTTTATCGAGTTGGAGAACGATTACATCAACGCCCAACTTGAAACGTATTCGGCGAGTGTCGAAATCAAGCGCGCGACGGCGGCAGTGGAATTGATAAAGCGATGAACGAACAAGAGACCGAACAAACACGCGAACAAAAGATTGTCGAAAGAGCGAACGCAGGGGGCGTCGTTAAAGGGACGCGCATTGAAGAATCGCGCACGAAAGAAACGCGCGTTGAAACGCCGTCGCGCCGTCGTGTGCCGGTGGCGATTGTCGCGGTTGTCGCCGTCATCGCCATCGCGGGCTTGGCGCTCGCGTTCTGGTGGTGGCGTGGAAACGGCGACGGAGCCGGGCGGCCTGTGCCTGCGCCGCGCACTGTTGCCATAGATCAGCCGGGCGGCGCGACCACGATGACGAGCGCAAACGGCGCGACGAACGCAGAGCCGACGCTTTCTCTTGCTCCCGAACAAGCAGCGCGTGCGGGCATCGAGATCGAACCCGTCGGCGAACAACTCGCAGGCGAAGCGGGCGGCGGCCAAGTCGCAACCGGAGTGATTCAGCCGAACGCATATCGCGAAACTCCCGTCGTCTCGCTTGTCGGCGGCATCGTGCGAAAAATCGGCGCAGAGCTTGGACAGAACGTGAGTCGCGGTCAAACTTTGGCCGTAGTCTCAAGCGATGAACTGTCGGAAGCGCAATCACATTATATCGCGGCGGCGGCGGAATTAGACGAGCATCACAAGCATCATGTGCGCACGGCGCGATTGGTGGAAATAGGTGCGGCGAGCCGCGAAGAGTTTGAGCAGGCAACAACTAAACTGAAATCAGCCGAATCGGACGTTGCCGCACTTCGCCAGAAATTGCTGCTGCTGGGAGTTGCGCCGCAGCGCGTGAGCGGCTTGCAGTCTTCCACGCAGATAACTTCAGAGGTCAGTTTGCCGTCGCCCGTTGCGGGAACCGTCACCAGCCGCACAGCGAATCCGGGCGAGGTAATCGAAGCCAACAAAGAGTTGTTGCGCGTCACAGATTTATCAAGCGTGTGGGTCATCGGGCAGGTTTACGAAAAAGATTTGGGGCGCGTCCGTACAGGCAGCGGCGCGAGCATCACATCGGATGCATATCCGGGCAAAATCTTTCGCGGGAAACTCTCTTACGTTGATCCGCGCCTCGATCCGCAGACACGCACGGCGCAAGTCCGCATAGAATTAGCTAATCCGGGACAACTGCTGAAACTCGGTATGTTTGTGAACATTGCATTTGCCACTATCGGCGGCGCGGAAAGCGTGTTGCCTGTGATACCAACGAGCGCTGTGCAGAGCATTAACAATCAGCAAATAGTATTTGTGGCGACAAGCGATCCGAATGTATTCATACTACGCGCAGTGCGTCTCGCGCCTGAATCGGGCAACCGTTTTTCGGTGCTCGAAGGCTTGCGCGTCGGCGAGCGAATTGTTACGGAAGGAAGCTTTCTGCTGCGCGCCGAATGGCTCAAGACACACCCTAGCCAGTGAGACAGAGCAGGGAAATCGTGTTTACTCTCTCCTTCCATGTCGCGTAACCACTAACGTCATCAAAATGTTCAATCGTTTTCGCGCACGCAGCTATGAACTCGAGCACCTCGATAAAGGTGATTACACGCCCGAAGAATATGAAGGCTGCCTTGTCGAATTGCGGCGCATCAATCGCTGGCTGGGCGATGCGCGCGCGTTGCGTCGTTCGCTTTTGCGGGAAATCGAGCGCGAGGGTTTGCAAAGTTTTTCGGTGCTCGATGTCGGCGCAGGCTCCGGCGAATTGTTGCGCGTCGCGGCTCGATGGGCGCGCGAAGGCAAGCGGCAGGGAAAGTTCATCGGGCTTGAATTGAACGAGCGTTCCGCTGTGGCGATTCTCGAAGAATCGAAAGCGTTCGCGGAGATTGCGGCGTTGCGTGGCGATGCGCTGCGATTACCGTTCGCGGATGATTGCTTTGATTACGCGATGTGCTCGCTCTTTACACATCATTTCAGGGAGGAACAAATCACTTTGATTTTGCGCGAACTCGCGCGCGTCGCACGTCGCCGCATCTTCGTGATAGATTTGCATCGCCACCCGCTCGCTTATCTTTTTTACACGACGGCGGGCAAACTTTTTTTGCATAATCGATTGATACGCGAAGACGGCGCGCTTTCGATTCTGCGAAGCTTTCGCCCGAACGAACTACACAATTTAGGCGCGCGCGCCGGTCTTGCCAGCGTCGAAGTGCAACGCCGCTTTCCGTTCCGTTTGGTGCTCGGCGGAAGCAAGAGATGATGCAGTTTTCGGTTATGAGTTTTCAGTTTTCAGCAAACAGGCAAACTTGATCGAAGTTGAAACCATAAATCCACTACTGAAAGCCATAAACTGAAAATTGTTTTCTTGATGCAGTCTTATGAATAACCACACGGCGGAAATTTACGACGCTTTGATTGTCGGCGGCGGCCCGGCGGGTGCGTCGGCGGCAATTCGTTTAGCGCTCGGCGGCACGCGCGTCTTGCTCGTCGAGCAAAAGAAATTTCCGCGCGCCAAACTTTGCGGAGAATTTATTTCGCCGGAGTGTCTGGAACACTTCGCGCAGCTCGGCGCTCTCGATTCAATGATGACGGCGGGCGGCGTCAAAATTTTAGAGACGGTTTTTTACACACAAAGCGGGCGCAGCCTGAGCGTGCCGAGCAAATGGTTTGGCGCAAGCACTGCTGCCAACGCATCTACGGCGCTCGGTTTAAGCCGCGCTGAAATGGACAGGAGATTGCTCACGCGCGCGCGTGAAGTAGGCGTTGAAGTATGCGAGGAAACGCAGGCCACAGGTCTCATCAGGGAAGGTAATCGCGTCGCTGGCGTCAGCCTGAAGACGAGCGGCAGGGAAGTGCGCCATGTGTCTTCGCGTGTGACGATTGACGCGACGGGCAGAGCGCGTGCGCTTTCTCGCCTGCTTGAAAAAGAAGAACGTCGGACGGTGCCGAAATCGCGCGCCGCCCTCGTCGCTTTCAAGGCGCATCTCGAAGGAGCGCGAAACAGTGATGGACAGTGCGAAATTTATTCTTATCGCGGCGGCTACGGCGGCTTGAGCAGTGTAGAAAACGATCTCGGCAATTTGTGTTTTATCGTGGCGGCGAGTGATGCTAAGCGATGCGGCAGCGATGCCGAAAGAGTGATGCGCGAAGTGGTGTCGCAAAACAAACGGGCGGCGTATGCGCTGAAGAATGCGCGTGTCGCGTCCACGTGGTTGAGCGTCTCGCTTGAGACGTTTGGACGCAGCACGCTCGCGCCCGCCGACGGACTGCTGGCGATTGGCGATGCCGCGTCTTTTATCGATCCGTTCACGGGCAGCGGAATGTTGATGGCGCTCGAGAGCGGCGAAGCGGCAGCGCAAGCGGTCATGCGCTTCCTGTCTCAATTGCGGCATCGCGCGGATGAATCATTGCCGGAACTCGCGCGCGATTATCAGGAACATTACAACCAAAAGTTCGGCGCGCGGCTACGTCTATGCGCCGTGCTGCGTCGCGCGGCATTTGCGCCGCGCCTGAACGAAGCGTTGATCTTCGCGCTCGGTACAAGCGAACGGGCGCGCCGAAGGCTTGCGCGGGCGACGCGACGCGCATCGCTCGATGACATGCGCGAAACACGCGAAGTTTGATTCACAATCTCTCTAAAGCAATCCGACGCGTAAATCCGGCGTCCTATTTCCTACTGCATTCAAATAATGTTCTTGCCACGCGGCGTCATTTTGCTGTACAAGAATGACGCACTCATCCGGCGAACTGCTTTGTCATGGACGCCGTGAGCTTGCTGCTAATATTGGCAGCATGTTCCTTTCACTCCCGAAAGTGCCATGCGGAAGTCTTGTCTTTACGCACAAAACTTTCGCGCACAAATTGAAGAATTAAGCCCGCGCCACGTTCAAATTCACTTGAACGTGTGATTCAGGTTCCGGCGAAAGCTTCCGAACACTCTATTGTCGATCTATTTACGAGGAGAAGACAAAATGATGCGTGCGTTTTTTACGCAACGGTTCCAGACCGCAATGCAACTCGTTTTGATGTGCGTTGTTTCAATCTGTTTTTGCGCTGGCACGGCGCTGGCACAATCGCAGTCGAACGCCGCAGACCTGCGCGGCTTTGTGCGCGATCCGCAGGGCGCTGTCGTTCCCAATGCGGCTGTCACCGCGCGCAATCCGGCCACCAACGTTTCGCGCACCGCGACAAGCAACGGCGAAGGCTTTTATCAACTCGTCAATTTGCCGCCGGGCGAATATGAAGTGAGCGTCGAAGCCGCCAACTTTTCGCGCGCTGTTGTTCCCTCCGTCATTCTCACGGTCGGCCAGCGCGCCGATCTGGACGTGCCGCTGCAAGTCGGAACCGTCGGCGAGAGCGTCACGATCAACGGCGCGGCGACGGAAGTCGTTGAAACGTCGCGCACGGCAGTCGCGACAACGATTGACCAGCAGCGCATCGAAAATCTGCCGATCAATGAACGCAACTATTTATCGTTCGCGCTCACTACCTCGACTGTCGGGCGTGACAACGGGCGTCCTATCGGCCCTGCTCCGACATCCGGCTTGAACTTCGGCGGCCAGCGCGGGCGCTCGAATCTTGTGCAGGTTGACGGCGCGGATTTCACGGACAATTCGATCAACGCCGCGCGCTCGACTGTCTCGCAAGAAGCCGTACAGGAATTTCAAGTTGTCAGCAATTCTTTCGCGGCGGAGTTCGGCAGAAGCGCGGGCGGCGTCGTCAACGTCGTCACCAAGAGCGGCACAAATGATTTGCGCGGCAACGTCTTCGGTTTTCTGCGCAATCGCCGCTTTCAAGCGCGCAATGCTTTCGCGCCCGTCGAAGACCCGCCGTTTACGCGCGCGCAGTACGGCGCAACACTGGGCGGCCCGCTTGCGAAGGACAGAACATTTTTCTTCTTCGCGTTTGAACAAAGGCGGCGGCAGGAGTCAGGATTTTTTACAAGCGATGTCGGGCGCGGATTAAATTCAAGCGTCACAATCGGCGCGCCGTTTCTGCCTTTCACGCAAACCTTTCGTAACATCACGACGCAGCAATCCGCTTATGTTCAAGGTTTGCTGGGACAATCGCAAGCAGCGTTCGGCGCGGGACAGACGGCGACCGGACAAGCGCTTGCTAACGCAGCCATTCAGTATGCTTTTCTTAGCTCAGGCGGCGGTTCGACTGCGCTCACGGGCTTCAATCCTTTAATCAGCGCGGGCGGCGCAATTCCCGCAGGGCAAGTCGTTGGTGGGCGTTTCTTTTTGTCGGGCGCGCCCGTGCCGTCGCCCGCCGCCAACAATTCGCTTCCGGGATTTACGACCATCGATGCGCAAGGGCGACCACTCGCGTTTCTTCCCTTGCAGCAAATCCAACGTCTTTTCCCGATTAAAGAAGCGACAACCTTTACTTCGTTTCGTCTCGATCAAGCAATTGATAAAAATAACCAACTCGCGTTTCGTTTCGGCTACAATCCGAGCGATCTGACGGGCATTCAAGTCGAATCGCAAAATCAATCTTTAGGGCAAAACGATTTCTCGCGCACAGGCATTCAGAATCTGAAAGACTACGCGGCGGTCTTTACGCTCAATTCGACGCTCTCCAGTTCCGTTGTCAATGAAGCACGCTTCAATTTCGGCGAGCGCCGCGCTCTTTTCACATCGCAGAACAGCAACGCCGTCGCCGCCAACATTTCCGGCACGGCTTTTTTTGGCCGCGAGCTTTTCTCGCCAGTTAATCGCCGCGAAGTTCGTTATCAATATACGGATAACATCAACGTTGTCGCGGGCAACCACAATTTCAAATTCGGCGGCGACGCGAACTTCATCAGCGGCACAGCGCTTTTTGAATTGAACTTCGCCGGACTCTTCAACTTCGGCGGACTCTCCGCCACTACACTTGCGCCCTTTCCCGGCAGCGCGCCCGATTTTACTCCCGTTCAGCAATACGGGCTTGGCTTTCCCACAAACTTCATACAGGGCTTCGGCGATCCGCGCAGCAGCTTCGGCAATAAACCCTTCGCCGTCTTCGGACAGGATTCATGGAAGGTTAAACCGAACCTGACGCTCAACTACGGCGTGCGCTACGACATTGAGTTAACCAGACAAGTGACGATCACCGGCCTGCGCGATCCGCTTTCCGGCATCACGCTTTCTGCTTCGGATATACAGGCGGCGCAGGACGTTGTCGGCGCGCAGCAGGGAATCCCGCGCGACAAAAACAACATCGCGCCGCGCGTCGCCATCGCCTACGATCCATTCAACAACGGGAAGACAGTCATTCGTGCAGCTTACGGTATTTTTTACGATAAGCCTCTGCTCGTCATCGCCTTCAACTCCGACATCGCCGACGCCGCGCAACAACAGCAAGGAGTGTTTCTGCCCGGCTCGCCCGCTCCGTTTAATCCAGCGACAGGCGCACCCAATCTCTTAAACGCTGTTCAGATATTTCAGGGCACAGTTGCGCCGCCGGGAACTCCCGGCTCAGGCATCGCCGCCAGCGCGCAGTATCAACCGGGACGCCAGCGCTTTAACGATCAAACATTTCCCGGCTTCGGCCCCGTGCTGCCGTTTACCTTGCCCATCGCCAAAGATTTCAAGTACGCTTACGCCAATCAAGCTAATGTCACAGTCGAGCGGCAGTTGTCGAAAAACATGTCCGTCTCTGCAAGTTACCTGTTCGTCGGCGCACACCATTTGCCGCATCCGCGCGACGTGAACGCGCCGCAGATTGATCTGCAAATCGAAAACTTCCGCCGCTTTGCCGGTCGCGCGCCGGTCAACACAACAGAAGCGAGCGCCTTCTCCGTGCCGACTGTGAGCAGCGCGGCGTTTACGGTGCGGATTCCCGGACAGGTCGCCGTCAACAACGCTACAGGCCAAGTCTTCGTCGCGCCCGCCATCGCCAATTTCTTTCGCCCGAACGCACCGAACTATTTTCTCGCGCAGGCGACAAGCGGTGGCCTCGTTACGCCCGCCGTTCTAAATTCGCAGCTCGCCGGCAGTTTACGCACGCCCGGCCTTATCTCGCCGTTCGGATCGGTTAATTTGCAGGTCTCGGACGGCAACTCGAATTACAATGCGCTCAACGTCGATTTGAAGAAGCGCTTTGCGAACAATTTTCAATTTCTCGCGAGCTACACTCTGTCGCATTCGATTGACGATTCATCCGACTTGCAGACGCTGCTTTTGCCGCAGGACAATCGCAACTTCCGCGCAGAGCGTTCGGATTCGCTTTTCGATCAACGTCACCGTTTTGTCTTCAGCGCCGTCCTCGCCGCGCCCACTTCATTTCGCGGCTCAGATAGTTTCACGCGCCGCGTGCTCGCCGACTTTACGCTCGCGCCGATCTTCGAGATTTCATCCGGGCGACCATTCAATATCCTGACAAACACAGACACCAACAACGACCAATCGAATCAAACGGATCGCCCGAACGTCGCCGCAGACGGCACGCTCACTCTGCCCGCGCCTTTTCAAAGCGGCTCGCTCGGACGCAATCGCGGCATCACGCACAAATTTTCTTCGCTCGATCTGCGTCTTACGCGCGCCGTGCGCTTTACGGAACGCGTGCGGCTGGACGTGATTGCCGAAGGCTTCAATCTCTTCAATCGTTTCAACGAAGGCGCTGCATCGCCGTTCTTCACAGACGTTAATGCCTTCGGCCAGCGCAACAGCGGAGGAAAATATTTCAGCCGCCCGACCGCTGCCTTCGATCCGCGACAATTTCAGTTCGGCTTGAAACTCAATTTCTAAAGTGAAAGTTAAAAACAAAAGGAGCGGCTGGATATTTGTAGTTCGTCCAGCCGCTCCTTTTGTTTCCTGAACTTCGTCGTTGAAACGATTCAGGCGAACCTCTCACGTTGTCAGGGCATCGCAAGACAGTGAAGCGGATCAATGCTTTCGTTGATCCGAAAATTATCGCAACAGCGCTTGTGTTCAGTTTGCGTCGCAAGAACTAAATCAAAATTTGTATGACAACTAAAAATCTTTTTCGCCTAATCGTCGCTGCTTCGTTGCTTTCGATTTTCAACGCCGTTTGCTTTGCCCAATACGGCTCGACGCGCCCGCGCCGTGTGACGACGAATACTGCGACACCGCCCGCCAGCGACGCTGCAACAACAACTGCGCCCGCGACAGACAACATTCCGGCTCAACCCGCAGCAACGTCGCCCGCTTCCGCTTCTTCTGCAACGCGCGCATCCGGCGGCGCAGACACTTCGCGCGCGTATGCTTTGCTACAACAGAAACAATTTGCGGCGGCGGCGAGCGAAGCGAAACAAATCGCCGCGAGCGATCCGACCAACGCGGAGGCATGGAAGATTGCAGGCTTTGCGGAAGTGAGTTTGCAAAAGTACAGCGATGCCGCCGTTGATTTGCAACGCGCGCTTGACCTGCAACATGCTGCTAAAGCGGACGATCCGAACACCGTCGATGCACTGGCGCAGGCGCTTGTCCGCACGGAAGCTTTTGACCGCGCGCTGCCGCTGCTTGTCGCCGTCACGACAAGAGCGGGCGCGCGTCCCGATGCCGGAATGCTTTACCTGCGCGGCATCAGTGAGTATCGCACGAACAAAGCGGCGGACGCCGAGCGTTCCTTCAACGCCGCCGCGCGAGCTAATCCGAAAGACGCCGCATCGCTTTTTTATCTTGGGCGCATCGCTTACGAGCGCAACGATTTCGATAAAGCCATCGCAATGCTCAACCGCGCGACGCTCGCCGCCCCGCGCGAACCCGTCGCATGGAGTTTGCTAACATCTTCGTATCTGCAACGCGCCGCCCTTAGCGCCGCCAACGCCGATGCTGCGAGCACTGCCCGCGCCGACGCCGATTATCAATCTGCGGTGCGCGCCGGTGAAACGCTTTTTCGTCGCAAGCCCGACACGAGCGGCGCGCTTGTTTATGGGCAGGCTCTGTTGAGCGCCAAACGCTACGCGCCCGCCGCGACGATTCTCGAACGCGCTGCCTCAGGCAATGACGCGCCCGCCGCGACGTTTTATCTTTTGGGCGTCGCTTATTCACGCGCGAAAAATTATCCGAAGGCAATCACGACGCTCCAACAAGCAGCGCAAAAAACGCCGGACGACGCGAACGTTTATCGTGAACTAGGTTACGACTACGAAATCTCGAAGCAGTACGCCAGAGCGCTCGCCGCCTACGAAAAAGGCGCTGGCCTCTTGCCGGATGACGCTGACTTCAAAGCATCAATCGAGCGCGTGCGCCCTTTTGCAAAATGAAACGACTCATGTAAAAAGTCAGAACCCATCTTCGCCCTTTACTTGAAACACTGCCGCGCAACGATGTAGCATCCACGAATGAAATCTTCCTTAACTTTTTCTTTTCGCACGCACCGATTGAAATTACTCGCGGCGCTCTTCGCTTTCGTTGCCGCCGCGAGCTTTGTGAAAATCGTTTCGGCTGCTCCGTGGAGCGAGCTTGAGCCTTTCAAATCGAGGCGCACGGATGTCGAGCGCGTGCTCGGCCAACCCGTTAAATCCGAACCCGGAGAAAACGCGGCACTGCAATTCAAAGTCGCGGGCGGCATAGTGACCGTCGCCTTCGTTGACGCGAAATTCGTCGAAGCGAAAAAGCTTTCGCCCGAACTCGTTGGCACTGTCAAAGAAATCGTGTTGCGCCACGATCATTCTTCGATCACGCCGGAATCCCTCGACCTCGTACACAAATCCGATTTCAAGCGCGAGGACATGCGTGGTGATATAGGCGGCGCTGTTTATCGCAATCTGAAAATGGGTCTTGTTTATACTTTCATTGGCGGACGGCTCAAGACGACTTACTACACCGCTTCAACAGATCAATTCGCACGCGCGCAAAAAAAGAGCGCAGGCAAGTGAAAAATTGCAAGTGAAAATTTAACTGCGAAGTTTTCCATAGGCTCGCCCTTCATGCTTTACCAAAGCTTACTGAAAAATGAATTAAACGAACGGCTCGGAGAATTCGCGCGCTTCGAGCAATCGTGGCGCGAAGACGTGAGCGATTACGCGCGCCGCCTGCGCCGTCTCGACGGGCGCACGGCAATTGAAGTTTGCGATGCCGTCAGCGATTACAAAGAGCCGGGCGCGCTGCCTTCTGAGGAGTTAGACTTGCACGGCTCGATGATCGTTTCGTTCGGCGAGCGTTGGCACACACACGAAGAAGCGCGTCGCTGGGCAATTGAAGTTTTGCAAAATCGAACGACGTTCGCCGCCGACGGCAGCCAGCTTTTGCCGGGAAGAGAAGTGTCAATTCCCATCGCCGCCGTGCAGGTCGCGTGGTTCGAGAATCCGCACACGCGCGACGGCGGTTACGAAAAAGGCGCGCGCTTTCATATCGTGTCGCCGAAGGAATTGCTGGAAGACTACGACGAGCGAAGCACTGCGGATACCATCGTGGGCTTGCGCCGCTTCATGCTTGAAACAGACGCGCTGTGCAAGTTTCTCGAAAAGAAAAAAGGCTGGCGCGAGCGCGGCGAACGCACGCCCGTTGCCTTCTTCGACGGCTCGCTCTTGATCTCCTTCGGAATGCCGCGCACGCAGATTCAAAGCGGCTATGTCAATGCCGTCACGCGGCTCGTTAAATTATCACGCGACACGGAAGTTCCCGTCATCGGCTTTGTGGATCAAAGCTACGCGCGTGATCTCGTGGCACTAATAAATTTGCTCGACGGGCGGGACAGAGATACGCGGCCTTCTTCAATTTACGATGCGCAGCTTTTGAGCGCGCTCGTCGAAAGCGAATCATCCATGCCGCTTGTCAGCGCGTGGGGCGTGCGCAGTAGTTTCTGTTATTGCAAAAGAGAAAAATTGAGCGAAGCCTTCAGCGACGAAAACGGGCAACCGCTCATAGGCTTTTCTTATTTGCAAACAACGGGCGATTCCACTCCGGCGCGTCTGGACATCCCTGTGTGGATTTACGAAGCGGGTTTGTTGGATGATGTAATTGACACTGTGCGCGCTGAATGCGTGAGCGGACTCGGCTATCCTTACGCGATTGAAACAGCGGACGAAGCGGCTGTGATTACGGCGCGTGATCGCCAGCAATTCTTGCGCGCGATACAGGATTTCGCCGCGCGCGAAAACTTCGCTTTCCGCATCTCACGCAAAGCCGCGAGCAAAATGCGTCGTCGGTAGTTTGTCGCACGCGAGGAATTAATGGACAGCCGCCTTACACATTATGAAAGCGATTCGCCCGCGAACGACTCGACGCAGGCTGACTCGCAAAAGTTGTCAAACGCCGCGCCGCTAGTAGTCAATTGTCCGGCGTGCGGCGCAAGTGTGCGACGGCCTGAAGCGAGCTACTGCGCTGTTTGCGGAAGAGCTTTTGCAGACGCCGAAGATTATCTGCCCGCTGATGCTTTGCGTGCCTCGTATCACAAACAACATCGCCCGCCGCCATCGAAGGAAACCGCAATTGTCAGCGGCGCGGCAAACGACAATGGAGTGCGCGCAAAACGAATTAAGAAAATTGCGGCGGCGCAACCTGTGCGAAACTTGAACAATGCTTCACAGTTGGCGCTCGCCTTTGCGACTTATGCGCTTGTTCCATATCTCGGAATTCTTTTTTGTCCGGGCGCGATTTTCACAGGCTGCGTTGGCCTCGTGCGCGTCCGTCATGCGCCGCATCTCAATGGCCGCCGCGCCTCTGTGCAGGGCATCGTCGCCGGAATTCTGATCTTCTGCGCACAACTATTTCTGTGGTGGATTCTCTACAAAGTGCCGGAATGGGCGAAACAGTGAAAAGCAGGAGTCAGGAGTCAGAAGTCAGGAGACAGAATAAATGCAAGAAGCTTGTGTACCATCAGCATGAGTATCATTATCGTCGCTTCTGTTCTTTTCTCCATTCTGACTCCTGACTTCTGTCTACTTGAATTTATGCCTACTAAAATTGCGAAGATCGTTGCGTCAAACTCGCACGTTGATTACGTCGGGCGGATTATTGACGCGCTCGATTCGGACGCGCCGCCGCAGAGTTCCGATTACGGTTTCGCGCAGTTCGTTTCCATGCCGCTCGAAGACGAAAGCGAAGTGATCGGCGTCATTTATGATTCGCAGCTTGCCAACCCTGATTATGCGAGTTTCGGCCCGCGCCTTTCGCCGCGCGCAGACCTTTCTGTGTTAAGCCCTGATTACTTAAACGAACAGGGCGTGCTCGTCGGCATTCTGCTGCTCGGCTGGCGCGACGTTGAAAGAAAGATTCATCAAACAGTGCCGCGCCGCGTCGTTCCCGCCAATCAGGATGTTTACCACGTGGATGAAAAAAACGTGCAAAGCTTTCACAGGGACGCGCGCGGCGGAGTGCAGTTGCATTACTATTCGCAGATCATCACGCACGCCGGTTCCTTCGCCGTCGCTTTGCTCGAAGCCATTCTCGAACAACTCGAACCCGCGTGTACGCCCGAAGAAAAGCAACGTCTGTGTGTGCTCAAACAAACGCTTCAGTGGCAACGCACGGTGGGTGGAATGCGCATCTAAAATTTTTCAGTAAGATATGCAAAAAGGGAGATGAAAGAATGAAGAATGCAGCAAAACTTATCGCTTTGTGCGCGCTCTTAACGCTTGCGGCGAACAGCCACGCGCTCGCGCAGAGACCTCGCACAGTCAACGATCAAACGAGCGCATCCGCAACGTCTTCTGCCGCGACGAGACCTGCGCCACAGTCCGTTCGCGCCAAATACGAAGGCGGCGTTTTCGGCTACAACAAAGGGCTGGACGGCACGCTCACTTTCGACGATGCGAGCCGCCGCCTCGTCTTTCGCGACAAAGTTCAGAAGGAAATACTCTCCATTCCGTATGACTCTGTGGCCGGAGCTTTCGCCGATAACCAATCGAGAAGACCGGCTGCCGCCACCGTCGCCAGCAACATTCCCTTCTACGGATTTCCGGCGAGCTTCATCCGAAAAAAGGTTCGCTATCTGACGGTTCAATACAACGATGCGGATACGAAGGTCAACGGCGTCACGAGCTTTCGTTTGGACAACAAGGAAATTCTCAACTCCGTGCTCAACACGCTCGCCACGAAAGCAGAACTCACACAGCGCGGCGAAATCTTCGTGCGTAAACAGCCTGCAAGCACGACGATGACCACCACGACGATGAGCGAACCGGCGGCAACGCCGACACCGACGCCGACACCAGTGCCGCCGCAGCCGGAGTAAAGACAATTAGCGCAAACAAAACGGCGCGTGCGGGCAAGTATCTCCCCTTGCCTGCACGCGCCGTTTCATTGTTCATTCGAGTAAACTTATACGCTATGCTTTCCGGTACACCTCCGCGCCCGTTGCAGCAAACTCCGCTGCCTTTTCCTTCATTCCGGCGGCGAGCGCCGTTTGTTCGTCGAGTTCCTTCCGCGCCGCATACTCGCGCACGTCCTGCGTGATCTTCATCGAGCAAAAGTGTGGCCCGCACATCGAACAAAAATGCGCGAGTTTAGCGCCCTCCTGCGGCAAGGTTTCGTCGTGATATTCGCGCGCGACTTCGGGATCGAGCGAAAGATTGAATTGGTCTTCCCATCGAAACTCGAAACGCGATTTCGAGAGCGCGTTGTCTCTCGCTTGCGCGCCCGGATGTCCCTTCGCTAAATCCGCCGCGTGCGCCGCGATCTTGTAAGTAATCACGCCGTCCTTCACATCTTTTTTATTCGGCAAACCGAGATGTTCTTTCGGCGTCACATAGCAGAGCATCGCGCAGCCGAACCAGCCGATCATCGCCGCGCCGATGCCCGAAGTAATGTGGTCGTAGCCGGGCGCGATGTCCGTCGTCAGTGGCCCTAGAGTGTAGAACGGCGCTTCGTCGCACTCCTTCAACTGCTTATCCATATTTTCTTTGATGAGGTGCATCGGCACATGGCCGGGACCTTCGATCATCGTCTGGCAATCCATTTCCCACGCAATCTTCGTGAGTTCGCCGAGCGTCTCTAATTCAGCAAACTGCGCTGCATCGTTCGCGTCCGCAATGGAGCCGGGACGAAGGCCGTCGCCGAGAGAAAACGAAACATCGTAGGCCGCCATGATCTCGCAGATTTCACGGAAGCGCGTGTAGAGAAAACTTTCCTTGTGGTGCGACAAACACCACTTCGCCATGATCGAACCGCCGCGCGAGACAATGCCCGTCGTGCGCTTCGCCGTCAAAGGAATGTAAGGCAGGCGCACGCCCGCGTGGATCGTAAAGTAATCAACGCCCTGTTCGGCTTGTTCGATGAGCGTGTCGCGGTAAACTTCCCACGTTAATTCTTCGGCCTTGCCTCCGACTTTTTCGAGCGCCTGATAAATCGGCACGGTTCCAATCGGCACGGGCGAGTTGCGCAGAATCCACTCGCGCGTCGCATGAATGTTTTTACCCGTAGACAAATCCATCACAGTGTCCGCGCCCCACTTCGTCGCCCAACGCATCTTTTCGACTTCTTCTTCAATCGAAGACGCGACCGCCGAGTTTCCGATGTTGGCGTTGATCTTCACCAGAAAATTGCGCCCGATAATCATCGGCTCTGATTCCGGGTGATTGATGTTCGCGGGAATGATCGCACGGCCTCGCGCCACTTCATCGCGCACAAATTCCGGCGTCACGAAAGAGGGAACGGCCGCGCCGAAACTCTCGCCCGCGTGTTGGTGTTGCAGCGAACTTCTGTCTTCATCTCCTACCGCTTCAAAAGCCGCTTCGCGTCCCAAGTTTTCGCGGATGGCGATGAACTCCATTTCGGGCGTGATGATTCCGCGCCGCGCATAATGCAACTGCGTCACGTTGTGCCCGGGTTTCGCACGAAGAGGCGCGCGGCGCAGGCCGGGAAATTCTTCGAGCCGCCCCTTGTTTTTGCCGCGCGCATATTCTTCAGCGCCCAATGTCAAATAACCGTTGTCCTGCGGCAAAACATCGCGCCCCGTGTATTCCTCTACGTCGCCGCGCCCGACAATCCACTCGCGGCGAAGCGCGGGCAATCCGTCGCGCACATCGCAGCGCACAGCCGCCGCCGCATTGTCGTCGCCCCACAACCCGCTCGCGTCATACACACGCACAGGCGGATTCTCTTCCAGCGTGCCGTCAAAATTCTTCGTCACGTCCTGCGAGATTTCACGAAACGGCACGCGTACGCCCGCTTGCTTGCCTTCAACATAAACCTTGCGCGAATTGGGAAGCTGAACCTCATCGCTCATCTTCTCGCGCGGCTCGATTGATTGATTTTGTATGCTCATAATTTTCAAAACCTTCCGGCCAAATAAGCTTGGCCTGAAATAGAAAAACCGCTTCATCCGAAAGAATGAAACGGCTTCTCCGTTTGTCTCCCTTCGACGGTGCTAACCGTATCAGGTTCAAAGGGTCTCGCACGATTGCGACTCTCAGCCTCGCTTACACCGTAAGCATCGGCTCCCCCGAAAACTTTTGATTGTCAGTTTACTATACTGAAGCGACGATTCAGAAAGGCAAATAATCGCCCTCATTATCTTAAAGGCTTACCGTGTTTTCATCTCGCCCGTTGATTATATTCTCACTCCGGCGGCAATAGTTCATTGACTTTGATTTGAACATCGGGAAAGGCAACTAAGTTAAATGTTTCGGCGGCGCTGTAAGTGTGCTTGGCGCGATAACCTTCTGCGCCCGGTTCGCGGTAGTCTTCGAGTTCGCGCGTGCGCAAATTGAGGATTAGATACTGCTTGATTCCGGCGGCGGCATAGCGGCGGCTCTTCGCGTTGCGGTCATGCTTCAATGTCGTGAGAGACGCTTCGAGCAGCAGCAAACAATCTTCGGGCGTCGGATGTGATTTCGAGTATTCGTCCGTGCGCGGTTTGACGAGCGCGATGTCCGGCTCAGGTTCTGAGTAATCGTCCAAGTGTATTGGCTCCTGCATACGCACAGAAGCTTTTTCGCCGATGCACTTTGATAGATATTTCCCCGCAACGCCGACAGCCGCCGAGTGAAGCGGATTTTTGGGACTCAATTTGTAAATCCTTCCTGCAAGAAGCTCGACTTGCCCATCGTTGTCGAAGACGCCCGCCTCGCCCATGCGGTAATACTCGTCAACCGTAAAAAGACGCACTTCAGGCGAACGCTCTGATTCGAGCACGAATTCATTGACCGCAGGTTGTTCGAGAATTGTTGCCATAACGATTGTCTTGCGATTGAGTAAGGTTCGTTAGCCGCCGATAAAGCTCATCGTGCGCGCGGGCTGCGCGAACGTGGGATCGTTGATGAAGTGGCGCGGCTCTTTTTTCCACACGACGCTCGCGATGTAATCAATGATTTCGTGGCGCGTGGCGTTGCTTCTAATGACATCGCGCAAACTGTGTTCGACTGTCGAGAAAAGGCACGTTCTGATTTGCCCGTCGGCGGTCAGGCGTATGCGCGAGCACGCGCCGCAAAAAGGTTCCGTGACGGGCGCGATAATGCCGATCTCGCCGGGAGCGTTGTCAGCGAAGCGGTAGCGCGCGCTTGTTTCCGAGCCGCGTTTTGCTTCGAGCGGCGCAAGCGAAAAGCGTTCTTCGATGCGCGCCAGAATCTCGCGCCCCGGCACGACCATTTCCTTTGACCACTCGTGGCCGGAATCCAAAGGCATGAATTCGATAAAGCGCATTTGTATGTCATGCTCGCGCGCGAATTCCGCGAAGTCTGCGACTTCCGTTTCATTGTAGCCGCGCACGATGACGGCGTTGACTTTGATCGGCGCAAGCCCGGCTCGCTTTGCCGCTTCGATGCCTTCGAGCACTTTGTCTATCACGTCCACGCCGGTCATGCGCTTGAATGTTTCCGGCTTTAAGCTATCAATGCTGATGGTGATGCGGTCAAGCCCTGCATTTTTCAAGCCCTCCGCGCGTCCGGGCAGAAAGTAGCCGTTGGTTGTGAGCGCGAGATCATGCAGGCGCGGCTTGAGTTTGGAGAGTTTGCCGATAATGGTTTCGATGTCGCGGCGCATCATCGGCTCGCCGCCGGTCAAGCGAATTTTCTCGATGCCTAATGAAACGAAAATGTCGCAGATGTATTCGATTTCTTCGTAGGATAGCATTTGCTCTTTGGGAGCAATGGGCGGCTCGCCGTGCGGCAGGCAGTAGAAGCAGCGAAAGTTGCAACGATCTGTCAAAGACACGCGCAGATCGCGTATCGCTCGCCCGTATGAATCTTTGAGAATAGCTGTCACTTTTAACTTTCGCTTACCGAATATTCGATTAAAATTGTCGCGTGTTTAGGAATTATCAATCAAGCCGGTCAGTGATTTGAGGTTGCATTTAACTTTACGGCTTTCCATTACGATTCTCATTGAAATAGCGATCAGCCACAGCGATTAGATTCTTAACGCTTTCGTCTGTGCGAGCTTGTGCTTCAGTTAAGCGATCTTGCGCTTCGGTTAATCTGATTTGCGAATCAATTAGCGCCGTAATCTTTGCTTCGCCGTCTTCAAATCTGTTCAAACTTGAATTGGCAAGTCTGGTCAAGATGTCCTCAAGCTGGCCTATCTTGGCCGCAAACTGCGCTTGCTGTTCAAGGATGAACTCCATTTTCTTCGCTGATTCTTCATCACTCATGGTGGTAAACCTCAATTCGCAATAACAATGTTTCGATTCAGTTTAACGGAATTCCGACATGTAAGCCAAATGCAATCAAGACATGTAAGCCAAATGCAATCAACTTGACGCTCCGATGCGCGGAAACGCTTAACCTTCTTCGCTCGTTTGTTTGATGAGCGCCAGCGCGTTTCGTTGCAAGCCTGTGAGTTTGGCGCGCTTGATCGGGCTTTTGCGAAAGCGCGCCGCGTAGGCTTCGGGCGAGAGTTGAAGAACGGTGGAAAGATTTGCAGAAACATTATCGGCGCGCGGCTCGAAGCGCTGTTCGGTGGTGGGTTTCTCAAAGCGATTCCAGGGGCATACGTCCTGACAAACGTCGCAGCCGTAGAGCCAGCCGTCGAGATTCGCGGCGACGTGCTCGGGCAACTCGGGTTCGCGCAGTTCGATGGTGGCATAAGAGATGCACTTTGTTGAATCGACAATGCGCGGTTCCGTGATCGCGCCCGTCGGACAGGCTTCTAGGCACAGCGTGCATGTGCCGCAGTGATCTTCGACTTTTTCCGTGTCGTATGCTAATTCGAGATTGAGCAAGAGTTCGCCCAAGAAAATCCATGAGCCGTATTCGCGCGTGATGAGATTCGAGTGCTTGCCGATCCAGCCGATCCCCGCGCGCTCGGCCCATGCCTTATCCATCATGGGTTGAATGTCAACGCAGGTTTTGCCTTCTGTTTCCGGCCATTCTTCTTTGATCCATGCAAGCAGCGCTTTTAGTTTTTCGCCGACGACATCATGGTAATCGTCGCCCCATGCGTAGCGCGAGATTTTCCCTGTTGCCGGATCGTCGGAGTGTTCGTGCGCGGTGTAGTAATTGAGCGCGACGGCGACAACGGAGCGCGCCGTGGGAAACAGCAGGCGCGGGTCTGTGCGCTTTTCCGGTTCGCGTGCCATCCACTGCATCTCGCCATGGAAGCCGCGCGCCAGCCATTTTTCCAGACGCCCGCGCTCGAACGCGAGAGCTTCAGCGCGCACGATGCCGACTTTATCGAAGCCTATCTCACGCGCTCGCTCTTTGATCTTTTGCGAAAGATACGACGGACTCGGATTGTCGTTCGATGAGTTGCTCAAGACAAAATATACCCGCTCGCGTTTGGTCGCCCGAAAAGAATAGTAAGGCCGCCTGTTGCGCGCAATCAAGCTTTCGGCGAATCGAACAAATGAAGCTTTCAAACGAAGGTTAGCGCACCGACGACGAACTCTGCCAACGTTTCAAGCATAAGCCTTTCGACATGTTTGATGCGCGTCGTAGACGAATCTTCTTGCCAAACAAACTTTGAGCCGTTAATCTCATCAAAGGTTGTCGCCGCGCGCTTTCTCCCTCCTCGCGCAGTCGGCTAAACCGGTTCAGCGTGTCCCCGCGCAGAACACAAAAATTTAATTCAACATTGAGCAGAAACCGCCATTCGCATTCTATTTTCCCATGAAAATTGAGCAGGACTTTATCGCCGCATATCAAGGGCAGCCGGGCGCCGACGAAGGGCTTGCCGCGCCCGCTGCCGCCACAATTGCAGACAAACTTTCCGTCAAGGAAAAGGCCGGGCGGCTGCTCTTCATAGGGCTTCCCGAAACGAGTTTGACAAAGCAGACGCGCGAGCTGCTCGAAGAAGTGCAGCCGGGCGGCGTCGTGCTTTTCGGGCGCAACATCGAATCGGCTGCGCAGGTCGCGCTGCTTAACGCGCAGATACGCGATTCGGTGGGCGACAAAGGAATTTTTATCGGCGTCGATCAGGAAGGCGGCCTCGTTGATCGTTTTCGCAATATCTGCGAACCGATGCCGTCGGCCAAAGCTGTGCGTGAAGCCGGACGCTCCGAATTAGCGCAAAAGTTCGGCGAGCTTTCCGCGCGGGCGTTGCGGCTGCTCGGCTTCAACATCAACTTCGCGCCGGTGATAGATTTGTCAGGCGCGAATGAAGACAATGGCTTGCGCGGCAGAACCTTCGGCGCGTATCCGGCGGAAGTTTCCAGACTCGCGGGCGCATATCTGGACGGTTTGCAGCGCGGCGGTGTCGTCGGCTGCGGCAAGCATTTTCCGGGCTTGGGTGGATCGAGCGTGGATTCGCACAGGCGTTTGCCAGTCGTGACGCATTCTTGGGAAGAAATTTTCGAGCGCGATCTTGTGCCGTTCATGGATTTGATGTTTCACCGTCCGGGCGAACATTTGCATTCCGTGATGGTCAGCCACGCGGCGTTTCCGGAGGTCTCCGAATTTCTACAAATATGGTTTCGCCGCACGCGCGATCTGCCGACCCTCGAAGCGATGCACCAACTGCCCGCGACCATCAGCGGCAACGTCGTGATGCGCTTGCTTCGTCAGGCGCTTAAATTCGACGGCCTCGTTATCACAGACGATATGGAAATGGGCGCGGTGGTGGAAACTCTTTCAGTCGCTGAAGCTTCCTTGCGCGCGGTGCAGGCAGGCTCGGACATGGTGCTCATCTGCGAGCAGGCGGCAAACTTCGTCGCCGCGCGCGATGCGATTACAGAAGCGATTGAAACAAACGAATTGACGATGGATGCAATTGACCGCTCGAACGAAAGAATCGAACGCACGCTAAAACTCGCGGGCGACTACCAACCCTTCGATCAGGAAGAGTTCGATGCGGTGTGCCGTGACATCACCGAACTAAAACGCGCTCTTAAAGCTGCCGAGAACGACGAGGAATACTCGCCCGCCTTCGGCACGGCGGAAGGTAAAACGCGCCGCTCCTCAAACTTCTAAAGCCTTTATTCTTCGCAGAAACTTTTGCACGCCGAAACTTTCTGGAACTTTTTGTGCGCGCCGGGCGAATCACTTGTGTAAGCTCGATGTCAGCGCGCGCTTCGTTCGTGAAAAACGGCGATGATGGTTCCCGAAAACATTTCCGATGATGAATTGCTGCGGCGCGCTCTGGCCGGAGACGAAGCCGCGTTTGCCGCGCTTTACAGACGCAGGCAGGCGGGCATTTATCGCTACGCGCTGCAAATGTGCGGCTCCCGGATAATCGCAGAGGATGTCACGCAGGAAGTTTTTATGGCGCTCATCCGCGTTGAAAGATTGAATTACGATCCGTCGCGCGGCTCGCTCGCCGCGTATCTCTACGGCATCGCGCGCCATCACGTACTGCGGTGTCTTGAACGAGATAAATCCTACGTGCCGCTCGCGGACGAAGGCGAAGAAGCGGACGCGCCCGCCGCCGCCGCTGCCATTACCGACAACAACGATTTGCTCGCCGACTTCGCGCACAAAGAAATGATCAAGCAGTTGCACGCGGCGATTGCCACTTTGCCCGCGCATTACCGCGAAGCGCTGGTGCTTTGCGATCTGCACGAACTGAGTTACGCGGAGGCCGCCGCCGTCATTGATTGCGCCATCGGAACAGTTCGCTCAAGACTGCACCGCGCTCGCGCGCTGCTCATCGAGAAACTGCGCCCGACGCGTGGAAAGGGTGATGACAGTTGCGGCGAAATTGAAGTAGCTTCGCACGCGGTTAATCCTGTGAGGTGTTTAATATGAACTGCGGGAAATTTGAAACGATTTTTACCGATCTGGCGCGCGCCGATGTGATGGATGCAGCCCTGCGCGCCGACGCTGTGACACACGCGGAAAGTTGCGCGCGTTGCGCCGCGCGGCTCGCAGATGAGCGCGCCCTAACGCAAGATTTGCGCGCATTCGCGGTGGCAAGCGAAAACATCGAAGTGCCGTCACGCATCGAGACGAATCTTCGCGCCGCTTTCCAGAATCGCGCCGTGACCGTTGCTTCGCCGTCTTTAACATCGCCCGCGCTTCCTGCTTCGACCGTCAATGTTTTCAATGCGAAAACTCCGCGCCGTCGAATCGTCTGGACGGCTTTGGCGGCGATGCTTCTGGTCTGTTTCGGCTTGACAGCGGCAACTCGCTTTTTCTACGCGCAGCGTGGAACAGAAACGGCGACGACAAGCGCCATAAGTTCAGGCGCAAGGCTTCCGGCAGCGAACGCGCCCGACGCGCAAGAAAACGGCGAGGCTCCGCAAACAATCGCGCCGTCGCCGGACATCGCGCCCGTTGAAATAATCAAAGCGACACAACAAACCGCAAACGCGCGTGCGTCGAACCGTGCGGATTATTTGACCGTCGCAAATGCCACGAATAAAAATGGCGCGCGCCGCAGTAATAATCATAAAGAGCGTTTGAATCGCAATGATTCACGGGCGGATTTCACAGACGAGACGGCAGCGGCGAACCGTGATGAAATTGCGACGGACTTTCTGCCGCTCGGCGATGCCAACAATCTTGCGACGCAGGACGGCGGACAACTTGTGCGCGTTGAACTGCCGCGTTCGGCCTTACTTACCTTTGGTTTACCGATGAACATCGAACGCGCCGCCGAACCCGTCAAAGCCGATGTGCTCGTCGGGCAAAACGGCCTCGCGCGCGCAATTCGTTTCGTGCGCTAGAAGCAAAAGGCCGCGCTTAACCGGTAACGAAAATCGGACACGACTTTTCTTCCGGCATCTTAAATAACTTTGAAGGAGTTAAAGCAATGAGAATTCACAAAAACTTTCCGACGGCTTTCATCTGCGCCCTTTTGTTCGTGCTCGCGGCGACACATGGCGCGGGCGCGCAAACATCCGTGCCGGAGAACGCACCGGCGAAACAAGAACCCGGCACGACGATTGTGCGCCGCCAGATTCAACTTAACATGCCGGATGGCAGCGTTGTTTCAGGCGAAGCGTCCGGCGAAGCGGCGTCTGTTATCGCGCTTAATCAGAGCGGCAACGTCGATTTTATCGCTTCCGAATTGAGTTCCGACGGCAAGGTGATAAAGAGCGCGCCGTTTTCGGCTGTGGCGATCACGGAGAAAACGCAACCGCTCGGCGACGGTAATCGCATCACGCATAAGTTTATACAGACCATCTACCGCGACAGCGAAGGCCGCACGCGCAACGAATTATCATTCTCCGGCGTCGGCACTTCAGCGACTGACAAGATTCCGATAATGGTTATCATCAACGACCCTGTGGCGGGCGTTGACTATCTTTTGAACATCGCCACCCGCACCGCGCGAAAAATCGAGATACCGCGCTTTACCGTAGTGTTGGATACGCCGGACGCTCAACTCGCTAAATTCGTAAGACCCGTTTATCCGCCCGCCGCGATTACCGCCGGGATACAGGGCAAAGTGAAGGTTGTTGCAGAGGTTAATGAAGCGGGCGAAGTTGTTTCAGCAACGGCGGTTGACGGTCATCCCTTGCTGCGGCAGGCGGCAATCGACACGGCGAAGCAATTACGATTCAAGCCCGCCGAGCAAAACGGCGTGCCCGTGAAAGTCGAGCGCAACATCTTCTTCAATTTTACAGCGCGCGACAAATCCACGATAGGCCAAGTGCCGAATCGCCCGACGGACGGGCGGCCCGCGCCGCTTTTCTCGAACGCCGAACAACTCGGGACGCAAATCATCGAAGGCGTCGAAGCCGAAGGCGCGCGTTCCACCATCACTATTCCGGCGGGACAACTCGGCAACGAACTCCCGATCAAAGTTGTCACGGAGCGCTGGTACTCGCCGGAGTTGAAGGTCGTCGTCCTGACCAAACACGACGATCCGCGCACCGGCATTGATACTTACCGTTTGACCAACATCGTGCGCGGCGAACCCGCCCGCTCACTCTTTGAAGTGCCTGCCGACTACACCGTCAAAACGACGAACGACCCGATAGTGGTGCGCTCGATGCGCCTGAGAAAAAAGACCGACGATTAACGATTCATCTACGTGGGAAAATGGAAAGGGACGAAGCGATAATTTCGCTTCGTCCCTTTCGTGCTCTACGTTCAGTCGCGTTGTTCTTCGTCGCCGTTGCTCTGTCCTCACTTTCAACACCACGCGCCCGGAATCCTTGTTGCGCATGACGAGCACTTGCCGTCACCCGTCACCTTCATGCGCTTGATAATGTAGCCGTAGCGTTCGATTAGAAGTTCGTCGCACGACGGGCAGTAAGTGTTTTCCCAACGCCCGACTCTGCCCGGTTGATTGCCCGCGTAGACGAAGCGCAAGCCTGCTTCGCGCCCGATCTCGCAGGCGCGCACGAGTTGTTCGGCAGTGGTGTTAGCGTTCTCCGTCATGTTGTAGTCCTGATGAAATGCCGTGACGTGCCATGGAATATCCGGCGAAACGCTTGCGATGTAATCCGCCGCGCGTTTCAGTTCGTCTGTGGAATCGTTGAAGCCGGGCACGATCAGCGTGACGATCTCCGTCCAGAAACCGCGCGCGTAAACCATCTTGATCGTCTCCAGAATGTTGTCCACGACGCCGCCGAGTTGACGATAGTTGCGGTCATCCATCGACTTCAAATCTATCTTGTAGCAATCCGTCCAAGGGCGCAGAAAATCCAGCACCTGCGGCGTCGCGTTGCCGTTCGAGATAAACGCCGTCTTGAGTCCGGCGGGCTTCGCGCGCTTGAAAACTTCCACCGCCCACTCCGCCGTAATAAGCGGTTCGTTGTAGCTCGACCCGACCATTTGCGCGCCGTGTGTGAGCGCCAGTGCAACCAGCCTTTCAGCCGTAACCATCTGTGGCGCAACGCCCGCCGCGCCGTCGCGCAATGCTTGCGAGGTGAGCCAATTCTGGCAGTTCGAGACGAGAAAAAAGCCAGCGAGATAATTGTGTTCTTCTTCGACCTCCATGTTGTAAACATCGCCTTCGTAATCGGTGAAAGAAATCTCGCGTAGCGGAATCAAAAAATGGTTTTCCGTTTCAATCGCTTTGCGCGTGAACGCCGGAGCGTCCTCGTACCAGACGATTGTGTATTGATGCGGCGCGCGTTTCACCGGGCGATTTTGCACAAAGCCTTGTTCCGTCATGGGCGTGTCGTAAACAGAAGGCAGATGTCCAAGCTTCAAGGCCAGCCATGCGACGCCGTAAGCCATCTCGCGCGAAATCGTCGTGACGCTCACCTTTCCGTTTCCGTAACGATGTCCGTCACCTATAACGTAGGCATCAAGGAAAGCGCGAACAATTTCACGGTGCGCGTCGAAGATCAGCGTCGGCACGCGTTTTTCGCCGGATCGTTTTCCCGCCAAAGATTTGAATAAAAGCGCGGCGGAAGATTTATTAACTGCAACCGCTAATGTTGTTGCGCGTTCGATTCGCGCCGCTTTCACGTTCAAACATTTTTTGAGCAAGCATATAGTTTCTTCCACTAAATCAATTTCGCCGTGCGAGAAACTGAAGTTAAGCACATGGCTGTTCGGGCGCATCTTGTCGCTGCACACAGAACCTTCGGCGCAGTAGAATCCGAGCAGCCGCGCCATTTCCACATCGAGCGGAATCGAAGCAGGAATTCCCGGTTTATGCTCGTTCGGAAAACTGATCGTTCGGCCTTCCAATACTGCGCCGCCCGTGCGCAAGTCATCTGCGCGCCCGCGCCCCATTTTGCTGCGCACATGCCGTATGTAGGAAGCGTCTTTGCCGAGCGCTGCTCCAATCTCACGCGAAGTCTCGCCGCGCGCCGTCGCTGTCACGATTGATTGACGAGCGCTCGCAGATAATTTCCAAGGCACACGATAAGCGATTTTGTGATGGCTCAATTCTTGCGCTGCGTCTATAACCTGTGCTGAAGAGAAAGAATAGTGGCGCGGTATCGCCATATAGTGTTTCGCTGTGAGCAGCCGTGCCGGAATCAGCGTGGGAGCAATATCCGCGCCAGTTGTCGCGTAAACACGATGATCCGGCGTGCATCGAAGCGCGGGCAGATAGTATGGACGGATAATCGCCAACTGCCCGCGATAGTGATGCTTGAAAATGCCGCGCACGCGACGCAGCGAGCCGGACGCCGCCACCGCGCGCAAATTTTCGGGAAAAGCTATTTCCGCGTCAGGCTGTTTCTCGACTCGCGTCGCGGCATCGAACGCATCCGCGAAATTTACGGGGCCGCGATTCGTTACGATCACGGTGTCTCCTGTGAAACAGTAACCGCAGTGCAAATCGCAGCCGAGCATTCCAAAGGTGAGCGTGTCGGAGCCGGGAAGCGCGTGGAAAAAAGGTTTCTTTTCCGTCGGATCGCAGGCGAGCGCGGCGACGTAGTTGGTGGGAACGAGCAGCCGCCCGCCTTCGTTGAAGCGCACTTTGCAGATGCCGCGCCTGCCGTCCTTAACCAAACAGCGGTGTCCGCACGCATAGCAGCGCACATCGTTGCCGGGCAATTGTTCGATTAAATCGCCAGCGGCTTCGGTCGTGTTTTCGTCTAAAATTTCGGCAAGCGAACTCGCCTTTGTCGTCATCTGCATGATTTTGAAAGACCTCTTCAAACAGCGAAATTTCGTGACAGAGTGTTATGCTATTTTAGATGCTCGTTTCGATTTTTCCTACTGTCTTGAAAACATTATGATCGTTGAAGAATTCGTCGTCACGTTATTTCAGCAGAACGCGCGTATCGTCGGTTGCGAAAAAACGCGGCAGGCCATTTGCATCGATCCGGGCAGCGATGCCGAATTGATCGCTGCCGCGCTCCAACGCCAAGAGTTAAACTTGCAGGCGATTGCTTTGACGCACGCGCACGTAGACCACATCGGCGGCGTCAGCGAACTGAAAAAACTTTACCCGGAAGCGGAGATAATTCTGCACGCGGCGGACGAAGCTTTGTACATGGCGCTGCCTGAGCAACCCGCTTGGTTGGGGATTCCGCGTGAGCAGTGGGCTGCCTTCGGATTGGAGTATGACGCGCCGCCCGCGCTCGATAGATATTGGACGGATAAAGAGAGTTACACCGTCGGGCAATTAAACTTTGAGGTGCTTCATTGTCCGGGACACGCGCCCGGCCACGTTGTGCTTTTTGAAAAGAGTGAGCGCGCCGTTTTCAGCGGAGATTGTTTGTTCAGCGGCTCAATCGGGAGAACGGATTTGCCGGGCGGATCAATGAGGGAGTTGATGGATTCGATCTTGAATAAAATCGTGCCGCTCGGCGACGATGTAAAAGTTTATAGCGGGCACGGCGAAACGACGGCCATCGGGCGCGAGCGGCGATACAATCCGTTTCTCACGAACACAGATTAAACGGAAAGCGATGAACGTCGCGGCGATGTAGAGCGAGAAAAATGAATCGTGGATGTTAGTGGATGTTAAAAGCCGGGACGTTGAATGCCGGTGTTTTGTTTTCACTTCACCGGCTTTTGTTCATCATTTTTCTTTAGCCCTGTTTCCTTGACCTGCTCCCACTTTTCTTTGGCCTCGCCGCTCAAATCGCCCGGCAAGGTTTCGACGGGAATGTTGTGTTCGTCGCAGAACATGCGCCATAACATAAAGCGGGCATCGTATTGACCTGTTTTGTCGGAAACGACGTTCGATGGTGTTTCCGGCACTGCGCTTTTCTTTGATTGATCTTCGACCACTATTCTCACCTCGTTCTGAAATTCAGTTTATCAAACGAACTCTCGCACACAGGTATACCACGAAGATTATATTTTTCCTCGAAGCAGAGCGATTATCTTCGGATTAAACGCATCCTTGAAATTTAAGATGCAGTGATAGAACCAAGCAGATATTTATCTCCCGAAGGCTTATTTCCGCCAGTTGAATTTTCAAGAGTGATGGCGAAGGCAGTAGCATCACGCGCCCTGACGGGAATCTGTCCGTGTATCATGGCTCGCCCTTCCTGCCCGGTGACGAAAACACTGCCCGGAATCGGATGTCCTTTGACTATGAACCATAGTTGGTAAGCTCGGCCTGCGGCTGGAGGCGGCAGATCAGACACAGTAACGGTGATTTTTCCCGCACTCTTATCGAAGACCATGCGGGCATGTGCTTGCGGAGCCTTTTTTGTTCCCGACAGTTGGACAACTCGCGTGGCTGTCACGGAAGCGGTGGATTGAGTAACAGGCGGCTCGGTAACAGGCAGTTCGGTAACAGGCGATTCAGCAACTTGCGGCTCATTGGCTGCGGGCGCGATAACATTGCGCTGTCCGGTCTTTTTATCCTGCCGTGTGTTGTTATCGTTGCGATTCGGCAAACGATTAATCTTCGACGACGCTTCATTATTGTCGTTCGATGAAGCGGTGATCTCTGCCTGAGTTTCATCATTGCGCGGCAACGATTGATTCGACTCTGCCTGCTTCTCACCGTTACTCTTTTGACTTGAAAGACGCGCTTGTTCTTCCTGCTTTGCATTGTTGCGCTGCCAGAACACAACGAGCGAGATGATAAGCGCCCCAACAACAAGGGAAGCCGCGAGCGCGCCCGACCACCAAGCGGATTTGCCGACGAAAGCTTTTTCACCGCCCGCATTGTTTCCCCTTCGCAGCGGTAAGACTTTTCCCGTTTCTTCGTTTCCGCGCGTCTCCGAATCCGCGTTCGCTTCGCCGTTTGTTTCCCTGTGCGAAAGGGTGTCGGTTTCTTTAAGGCTATCGAGAATTCGCGCGCACAGAGTTTCCGGCGGCGCGATTTTGTCAACGGAGAGGGCAAGCAAGGCCGCCGCGTCGTGCAACTCAATTAGTTCACGGCAACACTCGTCGCATGTCGCAAGGTGCTCATGCAACAGCGAGGCTTCCGCTTCATCGAGCGAATGCAGCGCTTCGAGCGCGAGCAAATCTTTGTATTCCTCGTGATTCATCAAGTGTTTCGGCGAGAACCTGTGATCGCCGTGTATAAAATCGCGCGCAATCGGGCTAATCCGGCGCGCGTGCGTGTCTTCACAGTGCCGAGCGGCTCGCCTGTGCGCGCGGCGATTTCCGATTGCGTGAGTCCCTCAAAATAAGCGAGCACGAGCGTGCGTCTTTGCTCTTCGGGAATCTCCGCGAGCGCCTGTTCGACCACTTCGCGCTGCTCCGACGCAATAGCGTCTGTCATAGCATTCGGCGCGTCGGAAAATACGCTTTCACGCGCCGCTTCTTCCGCCACGCGCACGCGTGACTGAACGGCGCGTAGGCGATCAATGGCGCGGCTGCGCGCAATCGTCACCAGCCACGTAAAAACGCGCCCGCGCGTCTCGTCAAAGTCTGCGGCGCGCTGCCAGACGCGCAGAAAAACTTCCTGTAAAACATCTTCGGCCTCTGCCCTGTCATGTAGTATACGGAGCAAGAGGCCAAAGAGGATTGAAGCATAGCGATCATAAAGAGCGGCGAGCGCCTGCTCGTCTCCCTTTGTGATTGCTTCCAGCAATTGTGCGTCAGAAGTCTGTGCTTGTTCAGGCGTCAATGTTTTAAGTGGTAATGCGATTGGCGCTCGCCCCAAGCCTTAGAAAATCTTTTAAGCGACGGTGATTTCTTTCGACGAGTAAACATCCTGAATCGCATTAAGCAGGCGTATGCCGTCGGGCATCGGGCGCTGAAAAGCCTTGCGTCCCGAAATGAGTCCCATACCGCCGCCGCGTTTATTAATGACAGCGGTGCGCACGGCATCCTTGAAATCATTTTCGCCTTTGGATTCGCCGCCGCTGTTGATGAGTCCGCAGCGACCCATATAACAATTCGCCACTTGATAACGCACCAGATCAATCGGATGATCGGTTGTCAGTTTCTCGTAAATCAAGTTGCTCGTTTTGCCGTATGGCGCATCCTTCGAGAGATTCAGTTGATTGTAGCCGCCGTTGCGGACAGGCAATTTCTGCTTGATGATGTCTGCCTGAATCGTGCAGCCCAGATGATTCGCCTGTCCCGTTAAATCAGCCGCTTCGTGCATGTCGCCATCCTTAGTTTTGAATTGCGGATTGCGCAGATAGCACCAGAGAATCGTTGCCAGCCCCAGTTCGTGTGCGTAGGCAAAAGCTTCGGCGATTTCCACAATTTGTCTCGTCGATTCTTCCGAGCCGAAATAGATCGTTGCGCCGATGGCGACTGCGCCCATATCGCGCGCTTCGTCTACAGTGCCGAACAAAACCTGATCGAATTTATTCGGGTACGTCAACAGCTCGTTGTGATTGATTTTAACGACAAACGGAATCTTGTGCGCGTATTTGCGGGCGACGATACCGAGCACGCCGAAGGTTGAAGCAACAGCGTTGCAGCCGCCTTCGATGGCAAGGCGGACAATGTTTTCAGGATCGAAATACTGCGGGTTCGGCGCAAAACTCGCTCCGGCGGAATGCTCTATGCCCTGATCGACGGGCAGAATGGAGAGATAGCCTGTGCCTGCGAGCCTGCCGTGATCGAAAAGCGTTTGCATCGAACGCAGTATAGACGGCGTGCGATCCGACGCAGCCCACACGCGGTCAATGAAATCCGGCCCCGGCAGTTGCAGTTGATCTTTCGGAATCGCCTGTGCCGTATAACTTAAAAGCGACTGCGCCTCATCTCCCAGCAACTCTTCGATGCCCGCGCGAGAAGCTGTATCGGCGCGTTGAAGTTCGGTAGCCATATTGTTTTCGTCCTCCTGATTAAAATAAACAACGCCTGAAATTGATTTGAAACTAGGCTTGCGACAGGCCGCGAATTATAACATGAGGACGCGGCTTTAACGTTTCGTAAATTGCCGGAACGCTTCGCGCAGCCGCAACGACACGCTTCCAATGCCGATTGCGTAACGGTGAAAATCGTAAATGCCGACGAGTTGCACGCCGAGACCCGCAGAGGTCAGAAATATTTCGTCTGCTTCCGATAACTGCGCGAGGTCGCCCACGCTCTCAACAACAGGAACAGACAATTCAGAGGCGAGACGCAGTACGAGCGCGCGTGTTGTGCCGTCGAGCGCGCCGGTTGAAAGTGAGGGCGTGTGGACGACGCCCTCGCGCGCCCAGAAAACATTGGCGAGCGTCGTCGAGACAATTTCGCCGCGCTCGTTAAGCATCAACGCTTCGTCGAAATCACGCGCGCGCGCTTCTTCCCATGCCAGCATGTGATCCAGATAATTAACGCTCTTGATGCCCGTCAAAGCCGAAAGCGTATTCACGCGATACGGCGACACAGTGATTGCAAAATCGTCTTTGCTGTTTGGCGCGCGGCGCTCGCCTGTTATCACAAGCAAGCGCGTTTCATTTTTAGACTTGCTCTTACTCGCTGTGCTTGTTTGCCAGACGCCATGCGCCGCGTCACCGAGCAACGTAACGCGCGCGCGCCCGTCGGAAACTTTATTGACTTCGATCAATTCCGCGAGCGCCTTGCCGATTGACGTTTCATCAAAGCTGCCGCGCGCAATTCCTATGTGGTCTGCGTGCCGCGCGAGCCGCGCCCAATGCTCCGACCAGAGAAACGGGTGGCCTTCGTAAACGGCGAGCGTCGTGAACACTCCGCGCCCGTAAAGCATCGCGCCGAAATGCGGTGCCATGCGCGCCCGCGACGCATTCACCACGCGATTGTTCAAGTAAATAAACGGATGCACTTTTCCGCGAGCCTTTCCTGTCAGGAAATATTTGTAGGGCTTGTCCCCGCCCGTCTGCTTCGTAGGTTGCGGGCAGGGAGTGAGCCTTGCCCCTACAGTTTTGAAATCATTTCAGCATTGAGCGCATTGAGTAGGGCGCGTGCTTTGGTGAGCGATTCTTCATACTCAATTTCTGCCTCGCTATCGGCGACGATGCCGCCGCCGACATTGAAGCGTGCCACGCTATCGCGCACGGTCATCGTGCGAATCGCCACGCTTAAATCGAGCGTGCCGTCGAATGAAAAATAACCGATGGTGCCCATCGAAAGCCCGCGTTGCGCTGTCTCCGTTTCGGCGATGATCTGCATCGCGCGAATCTTCGGCGCGCCTGTGATCGAACCGCAGGGAAAAGCCGCGCGCATCAGATCGCCTGCCGTTACTTCCTCGCGCAAATTCCCTTTGACTTTCGAGACCAGATGAAAAAGCGTCGGATGTTCTTCGAGCGCGCACAACTCTGTCACTTCAATCGAGCCATACTCGCACACGCGTCCCAGATCGTTGCGCAACAAATCAACGATCATCACATTTTCGGCGCGGTCTTTCTCGCTCGTCAAAAGCTCACGGCGCAAACGCGCATCATCTTCTTCGGCCACGCCGCGCGGCCTTGTTCCCTTGATCGGCCATGCTTCGACGCGGCGCTTGTTCGCATCGCGCCTGACGCGCATAAAACGTTCCGGCGAAATACTAATGCACGCGTCGTCTGCGCGGCGAATAAACGCGGAGAATGCCGAAGGATGATCCCGCCGCAGCCGTAAAAAAACGTGTTCGGGCGTGAAGCGTTGATTCGTAAGCGGGACAGTGAATTGCTGCGTGAGATTCGCCTGATAAATATTGCCCGCCGCAATGTGCTCTTTGATTCGCAAGACGGCTTCGATGTATGCGGCGCGTGTAAAGTTTGAAGTTGCCACATGAGAAACGTTGGCATGAGATTCGGAATGAGAAGCGGCGGAAGGTGATTCTTCATCTCTTGCCAGTGTCGTGCTTCGTCTGGAATTACGAAGCCGGATTGCGTTTGCCGATTCGCAGACGATTTCGCAAGTCTCTTTTAATCTTCGCGCGCCGCCGATGCTCGTGGCGTAAGTTTTAGCAAGCGCGTAGTCGTGAACAACGAGCGAATCGTAAAAGTGAAGCGTCGCGTCCGGTTCGGTAGCATCGTCAACGGGCGCGCCGGGCGATGTCGCGTGTGTATTGCGTAGAAGGTTTATGCGGCTGGCGTAACCGTAAGCGAAGGTGGCGATACACGCACCACCGCCGAAGGGCAAAGGCGCAGGGTTAGCAGAATGTTGCGTTTGATGAAATCGACGCAGGCGCTCATCGAGCAAATCAAGCGCGGCTTCGGGCTGAACTTCCGTCGTATTGCTGTCGCGACGCGCGATGTGCATCGTTTCGCCGCGCGCTTCAACAATTTCAAAGGGATCGAATCCGGCGATGAGAAAGCGCCCGCCCGCCCAGCCTTCGCGCGGCGTGCCGTTGCCGCCGCCGCTATCGAGAATGCTCAAGCGATGAGCGGCGGGAAGCGCCAGCAATGCTTGCAAGAGTTCTCCGGCGGTAAGCTCAAGCTCGCGCGAAAGCGATTCGGCGGTGGTAGTAGTCGCCGTCGATTGATTTGCTTTTGTCGCGCGTGCAGTGCTCATTCATATTCGAGGCGAGGGGAAAAATGTTTGCAATTTGAAGCAGTGTGGTCAATCAAAGCGCGCGTGCCCGGAGTGGTTCAAGCCTCCACCGTTTATTCGGCTTCAGCAGCCATGACTTCGCGTTGCAACTTTGAAGCAAGCGCAGTGCGCCACGCCGTTTCAAGTTCGCCCACGCGCGCGCACACGACTTCTTCGCCATCCGCTGAGATGCGCAAATAATCAGTGCCTGTGCGTCCCAAAATTGCGAGCGGGCAATTCTCCTGCGCCGCAATTTCTTTTATCGCTTCAAGCGCATCCACGTCGAAGCTAACGATAATACGCGAAGGAGATTCACTGAAAAGATGCGCCGCGATTGAAAGCGTGCCGGGCAATTCAACGTTCGCGCCGATGGCTTCGCGGTTGAGCGACGAAAAGCAGCATTCGCTGATTGCCACCGCGAGGCCGCCGTCCGAACAATCGTGCGCCGAACGGATCAGCCCCGCTTCGCCTGCGCGCAAACACGCTTGCTGCACGCTTTTTTCGCGCAGCAGATCGAGCACGGGAACACTTGCGCCCGCTTCGATCATTTCGTCAATCGTGCGTCCTTCGATTGTCGCAGCATATTCGCTGACGGAAAGATCGTCGTTCGTCGTGCCGAGCAGCGCGATCACGTCGCCGGAAGTCTTGAAGCCGTGTTGGATGATGCGCCGCACGTCTTCGATGAGTCCGACCATGCCGATCACGGGCGTCGGCAAGATGCCGCGTCCTTCTGTTTCGTTATAGAAGGAAACGTTGCCGGAGATGACCGGCGTTTCAAGCGCGCGACAGGCTTCGCCGATGCCTTCGATGGTTTCGGCAAACGACCACATTACTTCCGGGCGTTCCGGCGAAGCGAAGTTCAAGCAGTTCGTGATGGCGAGCGGGCGCGCGCCGACGCAGGCGACGTTGCGCGCGGCTTCAGCAACGATAAGCTTTGCGCCCTCGCGCGGGTTCACAGCGCAGAAACGACCATTGCCGTCGAGACACATCGCGAGCGCGCGACGCGTTTCCTTGATACGCACAACGGCAGCATCCGCGCCCGGCAGCACAGCCGTATTCGTTCGCACCATGTGATCGTATTGGCGATAAACCCACTCCTTCGACGCGACGTTCGGCGAAGCAAGCAGACGCCGCAAAGAGTCCGTGTAATTTTCGGCTGATTGAAGTTCAGAACTGTTAATCGTAAGCCGTGAATCTACATGATGATTTTCTTCTGACTCCTGACTCCTGACTTCTGACTTCTGATTCCTGTTTGAGACGGGCGCGCGCATCAATCGTTCATACTTCGGCGCTTCATCCGTCAACGCGTGGACGGGAATATCTGCGACAAGTTCATCATTGTGAAGCACGCGCATGTGTCCGCCTTCTGTGACGCGCCCGATCACGACGGCATCCAAATCCCATTTGCGAAAGATGTCCACGACCTGCCGCTCGCGTCCCTTGTGCGCGACGATCAACATGCGTTCCTGCGATTCAGAAAGCAGCATTTCGTAGGCCGTCATGTTTTGTTCGCGCTGCGGCACAAGCGTTAAATCAATCTCGATGCCGTTTCCGGCGCGCGCCGCCATCTCGCACGAAGACGACGTTAAGCCCGCCGCGCCCATGTCCTGTATGCCCGCAATCGCGCCGCTACGCATTGCTTCGAGGCAGGCTTCGAGTAAAAGCTTTTCGAGAAACGGATCGCCGACTTGAACTGTCGGGCGCTTTTCTAAAGCTTCATCGTCGAACTCTGCGGAAGCCATCGTCGCGCCATGAATGCCGTCGCGTCCCGTTTTCGCGCCGACGTACAAAATCGGATTGCCGACGCCGGTTGCTGTGCCGAAAAAGATCGCATCACGGCGCACGAGGCCGAGCGCAAATGCGTTGACGAGCGGGTTCAAAGCATACGCATCATCGAACATAACTTCGCCGCCGACGGTTGCGACGCCGAACGCGTTGCCGTAATGCGCGATGCCTGCGACGACGCCCGCCAAGAGCCTTTGATTGCGCCGCCCGTTCGCTTTGTCATCGAGCGAACCGAAGCGTATCGAGTTCATCGCGGCGACGGGACGCGCGCCCATCGTGAAAATGTCGCGCAGGATGCCGCCGACGCCCGTCGCCGCGCCCTGAAACGGCTCGATAAATGAAGGATGATTATGCGATTCGACTTTGAAGGCAGCGCACCAGCCGTCGCCGACATCCACGACGCCCGCGTTTTCGCCCGGCGGCACAATCACGCGCTCGCCTGTAGTTGGAAGGTTTTTGAGATGCACGCGCGAGGATTTGTAAGAGCAATGCTCCGACCACATCACGGAGAAAATACCGAGTTCGGCGAACGAAGGCGCGCGTCCTAAAAGTTCTTCGATGCGCGCGAACTCTTCCGCCGTGAGGTGATGCGCCGCGATGATTTCGGGAGTGATGTGCATAAGAGAGAAGTCAGAGAACAGAAGTCAGAATGAAGATAAGAACAGGCGCGATGTTCAATTCGTGCTGAATATTGCTGCTGAATTTCGTTGTGGCGTGCTTTTCTTCTGACTCCTGACTTCTGACTTCTGTTTTACCAATGTTTTCTCAATTGCCGCGCGCAACTCTGCCTCGCTGATGCGTTTCATGCGTTTGAAGACGATTTGATTTTTGCCGTCGAAGAGAAATGTTGCGGGCAGCGCGCCGCTCCATTGTGGATCGACGGCGTTCATGGCTGCTTCCTGATCCGGCGTGTTCAAGAGATAGGCGGGCATCGTCGCGCGCATCTCGCGTAGAAATTGCGGCACGCCTTTGTTCAATTCTTCCACGTCGTCGAGCGAGACAACGATGAACTCCAGACCGCGCGCTTTGTAATCTTTGTCGATACGCACAAGGTCTGGGAATTCTTCGCGGCACGGCTCGCACCACGTCGCCCAGAAATTGACGAGCAGCGGGCGTGCGGCTTGCGTGCTTGTTTGATCGCGCGCTAAAAGTTTCTTGAGTTCGGGAAGGCTCAACTCGCGCACTACAACGGGTTTTGCCTGCGCTGTCTTTTGAGAAACTTTGCGCGCGTGAGATGAGCGGCGTTGTTGCTGCGGCGCGGTGGCGGCGCGTGTCGCAAAGACGTGCGGCGCGGCCATCGCGCCGCCACCGCAGGAGAAAAGAAGCGCGAGAAAGAGTGTGCGTTTCATGCGAATTTAAGAGGCGCGTTTGATCGAGCAGCCGAACGCTCTGGCTTCGGCTTTGGCGACGGCTTTGCCCGCGAGTTTCGCGTCGAGCGCTTCGCGCAGATCGTTTGCGGTAATGCTTCCGGCGTTGCGCGAATTATCTATGCGCCCGTGATAAACGAGCTTATTGTTGGCGTCGAGAAAGAAAGTTTCGGGCGTCACGTTTGCGCCGAGCATGTCCGCGACTTTATTGCCCGCGTCTTTCAAAATAGGAAACGTCAAATTCTTTTCCGCGGCGTGGCGCTTAATATCGTCGGATGTTTCGGCTTTGTTCGAGTTGATGCCGACGACGCTAATGCCGCGCGCTTTGTAATCCGCCGCGAGCTTTTCCATGCGCTCGTTATAAGCGTTTGAAACAGGGCACTGCGTTGAAATAAAAATCAGCACACTGCCGTTTGCGCCCTTCAGCGAAGCGAGAGAACGCTCCCTTCCGCTCGCGGCGTCGGGCAACTTGAAATCGCCGATTACTTGACCGACGGTTGCGCCCTCCGCGTTGCTTTGTTGAAGCGTAAAAGCAGCAACCGAAACTGAGAGCGAAACGGCGAGAAGAAGACACACAAGAGCAGGACGGTTTTTCATTTTAATTTATTCCTTTCAGGACTTCGGAAGAGACTCGCAAGATTATCAGCACACGTGCGCGGAAACAAGGCGAAGGCTTGCGCCGTCACAAATCTCCCGCTCGTTCGGCCTCGCCTGCTTTACGCAGCGTGAACAGCCAGAGCATACGATTCTCCTTCGCGTCGAACACATGGCGTGCTTCGCATACGCGCCAGAAGCCCATGTGCTGCCAGCGCCCGATTGCTAATTTGTTAAAGAGCGGCACGGGGCGTTTGCTTTCTATCGCTGCCAGCAAAGCGCGATTGCCGGGCGTCAAAGCTTGATCGCCGCGCCTGCCTTCGCCCGTATAATAAATTTCTTCGCCGGAAGAATCGGCGCGATCAGGATAGCAGGGATTGATGCGCCCGAAGTCCGTCAACAGCGAGATGAGTTGTCCGTCGCGCTGATAAACGCCGCTTCGTATGCGATGCGTGCGACTGACTTCCGCCCATGAAAGAATTTCGTTTGATAAGGAATCCAATCCGCCCATAAAAGTTGTGCGCTTGATATGCTGCAACGAAAGATCAGCAACGCGGAATCAAAATATAAAAGGCCGCCGCCTGCGTTTGACTTCCTTTAACTTTCGATTTGCTGCTCCCGAATTTTTATGCGTGCGCGGCGAGTCTCGTGGCGAGAGAGCTGAAGATGCCGCGCCCGTCGGATGAGCCGAGCAAGTCTTCGCAGGCGCGTTCAGGGTGCGGCATTAGTCCGAGCACGTTGCGTTCGCGGTTGCAGATGCCCGCGATTGAATTGCGCGAGCCGTTCGGGTTCGATTGCTCGTTCACATTTCCGCTTGCGTCCGAGTAGTGAAAGATAATGCGGTCTTCGCGTGTGAGTTCGGCGAGCGTCGGGTCGTCGCAAACGTAGTTGCCTTCGGCGTGGGCGATGGGCAAACGCAACACCGCGCCGCTTTGCAACGCATTCGTGAAAGCGGTGTCGTTCGTTTGAACGCGGACGTGCGTATGTTCGCAGATGAAATGCAGGTCACGATTGCGAAGCAGCGCGCCGGGCAAAAGTCCAGCTTCGCAGAGAATTTGAAAGCCGTTGCAGATGCCGAGCACGAAGCCGCCGTTCGCCGCGAATTCTTTGATCGAATTCATCACGGGCGAAAAGCTGGCAAGCGCTCCGGCGCGCAAATAATCGCCGTAGGAAAAGCCGCCGGGCACAATCACCGCATCGAACGCGCTCAAATCCGTGTCGCGATGCCAGATGAAATCAACCGGCTGCCCGACGTGTTTCGAGACGACGTGGTATGCGTCGTGATCGCAATTTGAGCCGGGAAAAACAACAACGCCGAATTTCATCGCTGCATCTCCATAATCAAGCTTCAATCTCGACGCGATAGTCTTCGATGACGGGATTGGCGAGCACTTCGCGCGCCATGCGTTCGACATCGAAGCGCGCCGTCGTTTCATCGAGCGAAGAGTCCAGCGCAATCTCGAAATACTTGCCCTGCCGCACGTCTGCGATGCGCGCGTAGCCCAAGGATTCGACGGCGTGTTGAATGGCTTTGCCCTGCGGGTCGAGCACGCCCTGTTTTAGCGTGACGTAAACTTTGGCTTTCACTTTTCTCCAGTGCTCCGTGTTAAGCAATCGGATTTATTTACCGGCGACGAAATTATTTTGATTAAGCGTCGCTCGCCTATTCCTCAAAAACGCGCGTGAAGATAGCGTCAACGTTTCGCAGATAAGTGTCCGGCGCAAACACAGCGTCAATCTGTTCCGCAGACAGATGCGCGCTGATGTCCGTGTCTTCGCGCACGAGCGTTTGAAAATCCGCTGCTTCATTCCACACGCGCATGGCGTTGCGCTGCACCCATTCGTAAGCCATTTCGCGCGATGCGCCCGCGCGTGTCAGAGCGAGCAGCAATTGGCCGCTGAAGACGAGGCCGTTTGTCGCTCCCAAATTCTGCAACATGCGTTCGGGATAGACGACCAGATTATCAATCAAAGATGTCGCCTTGTGCAGCATGTAATCGAGCGCGATGGAGGCGTCGGGCAACACGATGCGCTCGGCTGACGAATGCGAAATGTCGCGTTCATGCCAGAGCGCGACGGACTCAAGCCCTGCGATGCTGTAGCCGCGCACGACGCGCGCCATGCCGCAGATGCGTTCCGATAAAATAGGATTGCGCTTGTGCGGCATCGCCGACGAGCCTTTTTGACCGGCACGGAAACGCTCCTCTGCCTCGCGCACTTCCGTGCGTTGCCAATGCCTGATTTGCAAGGCGAATTTTTCGAGCGACGAAGCGATGATCGCAAGCGTCGTTAAATATTCGGCGTGTACGTCGCGCTGAATAATTTGCGTCGAAACAAGCGCGGGCTTGAGTCCTAATCGAGCGCAAACTTTTTCTTCGACAATCGGATCGAGATGCGCGAACGCGCCGACCGCGCCGCTGATTTTTCCGACCGCGACGGTTTCCATCGCCTGCACAAGCCGACGGCGATTGCGCCGCATTTCGTCGTACCACAAGGCGAACGTCAAACCGAACGATGTCGGCTCGGCATGAACGCCGTGCGTGCGCCCGATTTGCGGCGTCTCCTTGAACTCGAATGCGCGCCGTCGCAAAACGCTTTGCAGCGCGTCAGTTTTCTGCAACAGCAATTCGCAAGCATCACGCAAACTCAAAGCGAGCGCCGTATCGACGACATCCGAAGACGTAAGGCCATAATGCACAAAGCGCGATGCTTCGCCGATTGATTCCGCGAGCGCGGTGGTAAACGCGATCACGTCGTGGTCAGTCGTTTTCTCGATTTCATTGATACGCTCGATTGTGAAATGCGCGCGGCTCTTGATCTGCTGAAGTGCGTCGAATGGTATGACATTCATTTCCGCGTGAACTTCGCAGACGGCAAGCTCGACATCGAGCCATTTCTGAAACTTGCTTTGCTCAGACCAGAGCGCGCCCATTTCGGGCAAGGTATAGCGTGGAATCATAAAAACAGTATTCAGAAGTCAGGAGACAGAAGTCAGAATGAAGAAGCATTAAAAATCATAAGGGAATGCCTGTGCCTTACGAACGCTTTTTAGATGGACGTGAGGCGCGCGTTTCCTTCACGTACTTTTCAATCTCCGGGCGCAGGCTTTCGTCTAGTTGAATGCACTTAACGAAATCGCGTTGCGCTTCAGCGTCTTTGTTTTGTTGTAGAAGTATCATACCGCGATTGGCATAAGCGCGCGCGAAATTTTCATTGAGTTCGATGGCGCGCGTGTAATCAACAAGAGCGCTTTTATAATCGCGCAGGTCTTCGTAAGCAGCGGCGCGATTGTAGTAAGCGTCTGCGAGCGGCGCAGCTTCGATTGCCTTGGTGTAATCGTCAATCGCTTCTTTTGTTTTGTTGAGCGCGCGATAGACGTTGCCGCGATTGTTGTAGGCAATGGCCTGCGGTTTGATCTCGATGCAGCGAGAAAAATCTGCGAGCGAGGCTTGATAATTTTCCTGCATAAGATAGGCAAGACCACGATTGTAATAGCCTTCGTAAACGTTCGGGCGATAGCGAATCGCTTCTGTAAAATCTGCCACAGCGCCGCCCAAATCATTCTTGCCCATGCGCGCGTTGCCGCGATTATTATAAGCGTCCGGGTAGTACGGATCGAGTTCGAGTGCGCGCGTGTAAGCCGCAATTGCGCCGTCTATGTCGTTCGCCGCCTGAAGCTCAATGCCTTTACCGTACATCTCTTCGGCGAGCGCCTGATTCTTTGCCAGCGCATTCTTGCCTTTCAGTGTTTGCGCCTTTTTTGCTTCTTGACCGGCGATCTCCATTGCGGCAGTAGTGGTTAAGATTGTCGCTAATAACAAACAGGTGATTGTTCGTTTCATCGTCATCTCCTCAAGGAAAATAGTAAATTGTCGTTTCGTTCGTATCCATCATCGTTACAGTTCTATCCAAGGCGTCGGTTCTTTCGGGAACGAGAGCGTGATTTGCGTCGTTGTTTGAAAAAGCGGCGCGCGTTCGCGCAAGGCTGACTCGGCGGAGATTTGCGCGAGATACGGATTGTTGGCGCGCTGCGAAAGATGCGCGAGAACAATGTGGCTCGCCGTGCCGTCGAAGCCGTCGCGCAGCCAGTCGGCGATGTCTTCGTTCGAGAGATGGCCGTTGCGCGACATAATGCGCTGCTTTAATTCCCAGTGGTAAACGTCGCAGGCTTTGAGCATGTCGCGGCTGTGATTGGATTCGATGATGATCGCCGCGCAGTTGCGCAGTTGTTCGGTGATTAAGGTTGTGATGTGTCCGAAATCGAGCACGGTGGCGACGCGCACTCCGTCGTGCGTGGCTGTGAAACCAAAATTGTCTGCGGCGTCGTGCGGCACTGTGAAGGGATGAAAATCAATCGCGCCGATTTTGAAGTTGCGGCTCGATTCGATTTCTTCGATGGGTATGCTGCGCAAGGCGTCTGTGCGTTTGCGCGGCTCATCGTCTGAAACGTTGCGGCGCTCGCGTATGTAAGCTTCACGCGTCGCGGCGGAAACATAAACGGGACACTGCAAGCTTTTCAGCAGCACGCGCAATCCGCCGCCGTGATCGCCATGCTCATGCGTCAGAATCACGCCGCTCAAGCGCGATATGTCTTCGCCGACGAGCGCGAGCCGTCTGGCAATCTCTCTCGCGCTCAATCCTGCGTCAACCAGCACGCGCGTTTCGCCCGCGACAATCAGAATCGCATTGCCGGTTGAGCCGCTACCTAAAACAGTGATTCGCATAAAAATCAAATGAAGAATTATGAGTGATGAATGAAGACGATTTCTTATTCATCAATCAGCATTCTGCCTTCATCGTTGCTTTTCAAATTTCCAAGCGCGCGCGATCAGCTTTGAAGCCGTTTAAGTCGCCGAGGACGCCGAGCGCGAGCGCGTCGGATTTGAAGTTGGCCTGTGCGATTCGTTGCAAATCTTCGGGCGTGACGGCTTCGATGCGGCGTATGACTTCGTCGGGCGTGATGCGGCGCCCATGAATTATTTCTTGCCGCGCGAGCGATCCGGCGCGTGCGCTGGATGATTCGAGGCCGAGCAGAATGCTGGAAACGGATTGGTCTTTAACGAGTTGCAATTCTTCATCACTGACGCTTTCCAAAGTCGCGCGGCGCATCTCATGCAGCGAAAGATCAATTACTTCATCGAGTTGATCCGGCGAAGTTCCGGCGTAAATGGTGAAAACGCCGGTGTCGGAAAAACCGCTCGATCCGGCGCCGACGGAATATGCGAGGCCGCGTTCTTCGCGCACGCTTTGCCAGAGACGGCTGGATGTGCCGCCGCCGATAATCGAAGCCAGCAGGCTCGCTGCGTAACGTTCTTCGCTGCGCGCGGAAGGCCACGGCGTGGCGAGAATCAAATGCGCTTGCTCAAGCTCTTTTTTGCGTTCGATTAAAATCGGCGCGGCGTGCGTGGGCGTCGTCGTGGTGTGGCTCTGCGAATCGGCGTCGCTGGATTGATCGTGCGAAGCATTGCCCGCTTGATCGTCGAACGCATTTTCACTGAAGATGCGCGTGGCGAGTTCGACAAGGCGCGCGTGCTCGACGTTGCCAGCGGCGGCGATGACGAGATTGTGCGGCGCATATTCGCGTTTGTGATAAGCGATTGTGCGTTCACGGTTAAAGGACGAGACGGTAGCGGCAGTGCCTTCGATGGGGCGACCAAGCGGGTGATTCGGAAAGTAAGCGGCGTTGAAGAGTTCGCCCAAATATTCGTCGGGCGTGTCTTCGACCATCTTCATTTCTTCAATGATAACGCGTTGTTCGCGCGCCAAATCTTCTGCGTCGAAGCGCGGGCGGGCGAGCATGTCCGCGAGTAAATCAAAAGCCTGCGCAAAGGCTGTGTCTACAACCTTGATCGCAAAGCCAGTGATTTCGTGCGTCGTGTAAGCGTCCAAGTGGCCGCCGAGACGATCCGATTCGATGGCGATGTCGAGCGCGGTGCGCCGCTCTGTGCCTTTAAAGACGGCATGCTCTATGAAGTGGCAAATGCCGTTCTGCGCCGTCGTTTCGTGGCGCGAGCCGCGCCTGACCCAGATGCCCAGAGTGACGGAACGCAGTCCCGGCATATATTCCGTTAAAATTGTTAGGCCGTTGGAGAGTTTCGTTGATTGAATGTGATCTGTCATATCTATCTTAAGAGCCTGAAGAGCGTGTTAGCCGCCGGTAACATTGGAGAAATTTTAGAAACAGTATGCAAAGCGGCGCAACGAAGCATCGTAACATGATGGAAAACGGCGGGCAAAGCAGCGGCGCGCGGCGCGATGTCTACACGCCTCAACGTCACCGGATTGTTACATTCCTTTGAATTCACGCGCTTGACAGTTTCCACGCATTGGCGGAAAATGGCAGCCTCTCTAGTGTGTCTTCCCGGACAGGCATTACCTCGCGGAATGATTTTTTGTAACGCGACGTGCATTTCATAAACGACTTAACAATTAGTGGCCGCGCGGCGGCTTTGGTAAACGCAGAAATTTGCAGGACGCTTCGTCTGACTTTATGAAATGCGCGACGCTGCGGGAGGTTTGGCGGCAATGAAAAAAGCTTTACGCATCTGCTCGGCGCTATTGGTTGTCTACGCCGTTTGCGCTGCGAACGCGCCACAGATTTTCGCACGTGGCGGCAGTCGCAGCAGTGGCGGCACACGCACGCGCGCCTTCGGCACGATTACGGGTTCGGTGCGCGACGCGAGCGGCAATCCACTCGCCGGAGCAGTCGTGTCCCTGATACGTGACGGCGCGAATCAAGTCGCACGGCAAACACGCAGCGGGCAGGACGGCGGCTTCAGCGCGAAGATTGCTCCCGGACGTTACAACATGCGCGCCATCGCCGACGGATTTCAGGAAGTGCTTTTTTCTTCGGTGCAGGTTCGCGCCTCCGATGAACTTGTTTACCGCTTTAATCTGGAGCCAATCGGCACAGGCCGCAGCGCGCCGGAACAGCGCAAAGACCGCGACGACGCGAAATGGATTATCCGCGCCGCGCAAAGCAGCCGTTCGATTTTTCAGATGCACGACGGCGATTCGGAAACAGTAGAAATCGCGCGCGCCGCCGAAGAAAAAGCTGCCGACGCCGCGAACACTGCCGCAGAAAATTCCAACGGCGCAACCGTTGATACAATCAATACAGTCGATAGAGAAGCCGCGAAGGACGAATCTAAATCGCGTATGCAGGGCGTGGTGGAAACCTACGTCGCTTCGACAAATTCTTTTGCGTCGAATTACACAGGCTTGAATTTCGCTTTCGCGCAACCTGTCAACGAACGCCTCGATCTGATCTTAAGCGGGCAGACGGGCACAAGCGCGTTCGCGCCGCAACGTCTGGAAGGCACGCTGCGACTGCGCACGGCGGACAATCGCCACCGCTTGAGTTTGCGCGCGGGCGGAATGCGCGTCGCCACAATTACAGTGTCGAATGAAGCAAGCGACGAATTGAAAACAGGCAATGCGTCGAAGCCGCTGCACGGTCAAATGCTAGGGCAGATTTCCATGCGCGCGATTGACGAATGGGTGGCGCGCGATGGTGTGGTCGTCGTGCTCGGTTTCGATTACTCGCGTTTTGTCGGACAGTCGCAGGCACAATCAATTAGCCCGCGCTTGGGCGTGCAGTATGACGCGAACGCACGCACGCGCCTTCATGCCGCGTATGCTCCGGGCGCGGATGATGATGCGGCGACGATGAGCGCGGCGAAATTTGAAGACGGCGAAGTTGTCTTTAAGCAGGCGGCTGCAAAGCCTGTTGCGCTGGCGCGGCATGGTCGTGCCGCGAAGATGGAGCGCAGCCGTCGTCTTGAGTTCGGCGTCGAAAGAATTTTGGACAATTCGTCGAGCGTCGAAGCGACTGCTTTTTTCGATACGACGACGAATCGCGGGGTCGGTTTAATGAGCGTGCCTTTGTCTGCCTTTGCGAGCGGAGTCGGCGCAGAAGGACTGACGGGCATTGCCGATCAGGAAGGCGCGGCGCGCGGCGTGCGCGTTGTTTATGCGCGCCGTCTCAGTAAAGCTATCAGCACTTCTGCCGGATATTCTTTCGGGCGCGGGCAGAAACTTTCGCCAAATGGTTTGACGAATCCTGCCGATGTTTTCAGCAGCGGATTCTTCCAGAGCGCCGCCGTGCAAATGGTCGCGGACTTGGGAACGGGCACGCGCGTGCAAACTGTTTTTCGTTTTTCGCCGCGCGCTACCGTGTTTGCGATTGATCCGTTTGCCGGACGCCTCGCAGTTTACGATCCGTCTTTGAGCGTCGTCGTGACGCAAGGATTACCGACGTTCGGTTTACCCCTGCGCGCCGAAGCGATTCTCGATGCGCGTAACCTGCTCGACACACAGCCATCCGCCGATGATGTAGATGCGCGCGTGCAAATCGGAACAGGTTTGCGCAGATCAGTGCGCGGCGGCGTGTCCGTTCGCTTCTAAGCGCCGAAGATACTTCTCGCTTGCGGCGGCGGCGGGAATGAGTTAGGTAAGTGAGTCCCCTGTGCGGCACGCGTTCCGTTTTAAGCGGCGTGCTGTGCGGGGGATTTGTTGTCAGCGCAAACCATCGCAATGCGCTCCTTGCTCCGAAATCTCGGACGCATACGAAAACTCGGATGCTTTTAAGCTTACGCTTAATGCTATGAAATACCGCGAAGGATTTGCGCGGATAGAGTGTTTTTGAGAAACAGCTTGCCAAGCGCGCGATGTGTGCGCTTGTGTTGCGAAGCCCGGTTAGCAACCGCATCGGAAAGTTTGTCGGTTGGAGCATTGGAACATAGCTTGCATTGCTCTTCTAATCGTAAGTGTACCTTGAGGGGAAAGGGTTTGACGCGAGAAGTGAAAAGCGCTGTGCTGACAACGCAAACGTGGGTGCTGCTGATTGCGGCCTCGCTGCTTGTTGCCCTCGGCGCGCTCAATCTTTCGCAGCGGCTGCTTTCCCATCAGTCTCCTCCCACAGACGGCATCACCTGGATTGAAAAGCACGGGCATATCGTCGCCCGCGCCGTCAATCCGAATTCGACAACCGGCAGCGCCGGAATCCTGGGCGTGCTGCCGGGCGATTATCTCGTCGCCGTCAGCGAGAATGGCGGACATCCCTTTCAGATCGAGCGCGCCTCCGATGCACAGATTTATCTTGAGCGGGCGGGCGTGCGCGGACATCTGACGTATCTCATCGAGCGGCCTTCAAACTCCGAGGAAGCGCGCTTCTTTAACGCCGAAATTTATCCTGACGCTGCGCCGCACGGAACACCGCGCGAGATTTATCTTAACCTCATCGGCCTCATATATCTTTTCGTAGGCTTCTATGTGCTCTTTAAGCAGGGCGGACGCGCGCCGTATGCGTTGCACTTCGCTGCCCTGTGTCTCGCCGCCTTTGTCTTTCATTTTTATCATCCCGTCGGAACCTACGAAGGCTTGGATAAATTGATCGCGCTTCTCGACGACGCGGCGATGATTTTGTTTGCGCCGCTGCTTGTTCATCTGTGCGCGATTTATCCTGTCCGCTATCATTTGTCGAACGAGCGTCCGCGTCTGGCCGCGCTACTTTATCTGCCCGCCGGATTTCTGCTCGCGCTGACAGCGATTATTTATTATCCGCCGCCGCATCTGCCCGCGCTTTCGACAAACTTCGTCGGCGCAATTTTCAAAACGATCTTCGTACATTTCTGGCTGGCGCTTATCGCGGGCGCGTGCCTGCTTGTGAGTACGTTTGTGCGCAGCGGCTCGACTGTGGTGCGCCAGCAACTCAAGTGGCTCGTGTGGGGATCAATGCTCGCCATCACGCCGTTTTCGCTGCTCTACGCCGTCGGTTATGTGTTCGATACGGGCGCGGATTCTTGGTGGACGGATGTCGCTGTGTTGCCGCTGATTTTGATTCCGCTGACCTTCGGCAATTCCGTTGTGCGTTACCGTTTGATGGACGTGGACATCGTCGTGCGTCGCGCCGCCGTGTATGCGTTAACGACGATTGCGATAGCGCTGATGTGCGGCGCGGTGGTTTATGAAGCGGGCCTGTCTGCGATAGGCAGCGAGGCGGGCGGCGAAATTACTTTGCGCGTCGTCATTTCCATTATCGCGATGACGGCGATTGTCTCGATTGCCGCGCCGATTAAAACTTTTCTGCAACGCCGCACTGACCGACTTTTTTACGGCGAGCGATATGATTTGCGCAACGGCCTGCAAGATTTCGGGCGCACGCTCTCGGCCACAACTGCCCTCGATCCTTTGCTTGACGCGCTGGTTAGCCGCTTGCAGCAAGTGCTCGGCGTCGAACGCATCGCAATTTTTATCGAAGACGCAAACGCCGTTGCCGGATACCGCGTCGCGCGTGCCGCCGGGTTGTCGGCTGCGATGATCGTGCCGCCTGACTTCCGCGAAATGATTCGCACGCGCTCTGCGGAAACAGGCATTGTGCGCGCAGACGATTTAGACCTTGTGCCGCAAACGACGAATTTCGTGCGCCGCGCTTTGCATTATTATGTGCCGTGCGTTGTGCGCGGGCGGATGGTCGCGGTGATCGGTCTTGGTCGCTCGGCGGACGGCGCGTTGCTATCGAGCGAGGATGTGGAAATCCTGCGCACAGTATCGGGCTATGTCGCCGTCGCAATTGAAAATAGTTTGCTTTATCAAGAGCAGCAGGAACGCGCCGCAGAACTCGAACTGCTCAAAGAGTTCAACGAATCCATTGTCGAATCAATCAACATCGGCCTGCTTGCGGTGGACTTGGACGGGCGTGTGACGCGCTGCAATTCCGCGCTCGAAGAAATGCTCGGCGTCCGGCGCGACGAAGCGATTGGACAACGCGTCGAAGAATTATTCGCTGAAGATTTTAGCGAAACTTTGCAACAGGCGCTCGGCGATTCGCGCTGGCACATTACAGAACTTCGCCACATTTATAAGCTGCACACGGCGCGGCGCGACGGCACACGCTCGCTTGTCTTGAACATCGCGCTTGCGCCGCTTCGCGCAGATTCTTCGGGGCGCACCGGCGCGCTCGTCGTCCTCGAAGACGTGACGCTTTATGTGCAGCGCGAAATACAATTGCAGCAGCGCGATAAATTATCGTCCATCGGCTTGCTCGCGGCGGGCGTCGCGCATGAAGTCAACACTCCTTTGACGGGCGTTTCATCCTACACGCAAATGCTTCTGGGCATGTTGCCGGAAACCGATCCGAAGCACGCACTGTTATTGAAAGTGCGCCGCCAGACGGAACGCGCCGCAGGCATCGTCAATAATCTGCTCAACTTTTCGCGCACCGGCGGCGCAACAGAGTTTACGGAGATCGATGTTAATCGCGTGCTCGACGACACGCTGCAATTATTAGAGCCGCAACTGCGCCACAGCCGGATTGAAATTGTGCGCGAGTACGACGCGGAGTTGCCGCGCGCTTTCGGCAACGCCGGAAAACTACAGCAAGTCTTTACGAATTTGATTCTCAACGCGCGCGATGCCATTGTCGAAAGCGGGCAGGTTTACCTTCGCACGCATGAGAGCCGTGTGGATGACAGCCTCTTGATCGAAGTCGCGGATACGGGTATGGGTATCGCGCCGGAAAACGTCTCGAAGATTTACGATCCTTTCTTTACCACAAAAGGCGTCGGGCGCGGCACAGGTTTAGGTCTCGCCGTCTCCTACGGAATTGTGCAGGAACACTCCGGCCATATCTCCGTCGAAAGCACGCCGGGACGCGGAACGAGCTTTCGTATCAAATTGCCCACCGCACAGCACGCGCACACGCGCCTGCAAGCCGCCAGCGATTAATCTGCCGCCGCCGGAATGATTTTCCATAAACCGAATTTTCAACGCTTAAGAATTTATGTCGGAGACTGCTGAAAAAACTCAAAAGACTCACCAGCGTCTTGACTCAATTGATTTTTTGCGTGGGCTGGTGATGGTCATCATGCTGCTCGATCACACGCGCGAGTACGTCCACGCGGATGCGTTTCGCTTTAGCCCGACTGATTTATCGAAAACCAATGTCCTGCTTTTCTTCACGCGCTGGATTACACATTTTTGCGCGCCCGTATTTGTCTTTCTCGCCGGAACAAGCATTTACCTTCAATTGATGCGCGGGAAAAGCCGTATCGACACATCGAAATTTCTGATTAAGCGCGGGCTTTGGTTAATCGTGCTGGAATTCACGCTTGTTAGATGTAGTATGCTTTTCAATGTGAATTACAGTTTTCTCGGGCTGGCGGAAGTGATCTGGATTTTCGGCGTCTCGATGATTGTTCTCGCCGCGTTGATTTACCTTCCCGTTCGTATCGTTGCAATTCTGGGAATCGCAATGATTGCGCTGCACAATTTGCTTGATAAAATTATAGTTCCACCAGCAACGTCAATGGCTGGAACGCCTCCGCCTGACGCGCTGCAAAAGCTGTGGCTGTTTTTGCACCAACCGGGCTTCGTTCCGCTCTTTGGAAACAGTCTGAAGATGTTCGTCGCTTACCCGTTGATTCCTTGGATTGGCGTGATGGCTGTTGGTTACGCGCTCGGCGCCGTTTATACATGGGACGGTGAACGCCGCCGCCGATGGCTGCTCCGGCTAGGACTCGCGCTGACGATTCTTTTCGTTATCCTTCGCGCGACAAACATGTACGGCGACCCGCAAATTTGGAAAACACAGACAACCACAGTGCTCACCGTCTTATCTTTTCTCAACGTCACGAAATATCCGGTTTCGCTACTTTTTCTGTTGATGACGCTCGGTGTGGCGCTCCTGATTCTGGCGTGGACTGACGGCACTCGGAAAGACGATATTTTGAGCCGGATATTCATCACGTTCGGGCGCGTTCCGTTGTTCTATTTTATTTTGCAGATGTTTGTCGCGCACGGCTTGGGAGTTCTGCTCGGTGTTCTGGCAGGCAAAAACGTCGGTTATCTGTTTCTGAATTTTCCAGATTCAAACACCAAAGCGCCGCCGGATGCGGGATTCGCTTTGTGGGTGGTTTATGCGGCGTGGATCGGCGGTCTTGTGCTTCTTTATCCGCTGTGCCGGTGGTACGGCAAAGTCAAACAACATCGAAGAGGCTTTCCCTTCAGTTACATTTAACGCAGAGAGCATTTGCTGGCTTGATGCTTATAGGGCGCAAGCGCGAGACATCGCCTTGCGTTTTTTTTGTTTTGCCTTTCTAATTTTGAAAGTCATTTTTTAGCATCCAAAGAAATAAAAGCAGCCGCTGAAAGCACAAGAAAAAGTATGGCAAAAAAGGGTTCCGTGCTCGCTGTTGACGACGAAGAGATAATGCGCGACGTGCTTGAGACGTTGCTGTCAGCCGAAGGCTATCGCGTCGATCTGGCGAAGACCGGCGAAGATGGTTTAGAGGCTTACGGGCGGCGCGCTTACGATGTCGTGCTGCTCGATGTTTCGATGCCGGGCATGGGCGGACTGCGCGCGCTCGAAGAATTTTTGAAGGTGGATGCGGAAGCCGTCGTGCTGATGATTACGGCCTACGCGACGTTCGACACGGCTGTTTCCGCGTGGGACAAAGGCGCTGCCGGATGTATTCGCAAGCCTTTTCAGAACGAGCAGATTACATCGCAGGTAGCCGCCGGAATCAAGCGCCGCCGCAAGGAAGAAGAGCGCCAGACTTTGCGGCGTGCGATGAGCCGCGCGGTTGATCGCGGCGCGATGGTCGGACGCTCCGAAGCGATGCAAGTGGTTTTCCGGCTTGTTGACCAAGTCGCGCCCGCGCGCTCGACCGTGCTTGTGACGGGCGAAAGCGGCACCGGCAAGGAACTCATCGCGCGCGCCATACACGAATCAAGCCCGCGCGCGAAGAATCCTTTCGTCACCGTCAACTCTTCCAACATTCCGAGTGAGCTTTTGGAATCCGAACTCTTCGGCCACACGCGCGGCGCATTCACGGGAGCCGTCGCCGCCAAGAAGGGTTTGTTTGAAGTCGCCGACAGCGGCTCTATCTTCCTCGACGAGATCGGCGACATTCCGCCGGAAACGCAAGTGAAGCTTTTGCGCGTTATACAGGAAAGAGAATTCACGCCGCTCGGCGACACTACACCGCGCCGCGTAGACGTGCGCATCATCGCCGCGACCAACGTCGATTTGAAGGACGCCGTCAAGCAGGGAACATTCCGCGAAGATTTGTATTACAGATTGTCCGTCGTCCCGATTGAACTCCCGCCCTTGCGTGATCGCCGCGAAGACATACTGCCGCTCGCGCAATTCTTCATACGCAAATTCAACGAAGAGAACGGGCGCAGGATTACCGAATCAATCGCGCCGGACGTGCTGGCCTTGCTCGAAAATTATTCGTGGCCGGGCAACGTGCGCGAACTCGAAAACGCCATCGAGCGCGCCGTCGTGATTGCGCCCGGCGACGAAATCACACGCGAATGCCTGCGCAAGGAAATCAGCGACCCGCAAACCACGCGCGCCGCCCTACGCGAAACCGAAAGCGGACTGATGGCAATAGATTTGGGACGCGGCATCAATTTCTACGACGAAGTACGCCGCTTTGAAATAGACCTCATTCGCCGCGCGCTCCACCAAACCGGCGGCCACCAATCCCGCGCCGCCCGCCTCTTAGGCATGAACGCAACAACGCTTAATTCAAAGATCAAAACGTATAATATCTAGTCGGGCGCTTATGGGTTGTGAAACGGGAGAATTGTCTTGGGATAGGCTAATGAATTTATGGTGATGTTAGCAAAAATAATAACAAAATTCTTTCTCTCGCTTCTTCTATTTTGCGGCTTTGTTGTTTCCTCAAACTCAGCCGTCAAATTCGACAACGCTTCTGTTGAAAGTGCGCGAGCCGTTCTTACGCAGCTTGCCGAATTAAGCAAAAAACAGGCGCTTCAAACAAAAGCGGCGCAAAGGCTATTGGCGGGAGAAATGCTGGAGTTGAAAATATCGTCGTTCGGTAAGTTGACCGATACGCCCGACAAAGTTTTGCTGTTGGAGAAAAATGAAGCCGTCGGGCGATTCCAATTGTTCGGCGAGAACAATCAAGTTGCCGATGTTTATTTTTACTTGCAGTACAACAGTGGCTGGAAGGTCAGCGCCGTTCGCCTGTTAGCTTTAACCGGCATAATTGAACAAGTGTATCTTGGATTAAAGGCTAAACCGAACCTGACGGAAGAAGAAAAGAGCGAGCTTGCCAATTCCAAGCTCGTGCTCGCGCCGGACAAAGAGCTAAAAGCGTGGTTTACAGAAAATCGTAATTTGCTTGATAAGCTTTGCTTTGTGTTGCGCGCAAAGAAAAACAGCGCAGCGTTTTATGTGAGCCGCGATGATAAGCAATTTCCTGAAGCAGCAGAATTGTTGCGAAAGTTGAATTTGAGTACGGCAAGCGTCGAAACAAACGGCAACATAGAAATTGTAATCGGCGGTGTAACAGATAATACTGTTGGCTTTATTTACTCATCACCGAAAACCCCGCCCAAAATAAGCCCGTCGTCATACATTTGGGTTGAAGAAGTGGCAACGACTTGGTATTTATTTCGCACAACTTAGAAATGAGAAGACACAACATAACGAGCCTTCAAGCTGCCGCCGAGGAAAGGCTCTCTCGCCTTGACAGAAACCGTATAGCGAAAGAGTGCGCGAAGCTAGACAAATCTTTTGAGCAATCGCTCGCAGATGAAGGTCTTGATTCTGAGGTCGAAGAATGGCTCGCATACTGAGCGGCGATATTTGCCGGACTGGTCTTGACCCGCTTATTCCTTCAACTTTAAGTAGCGAGCGCGGTTTCGACGCGGTTGCGCCCCCGTGCTTTGGCGTGATAGAGGGCGATGTCGGCGCGGGCGATCATGTCGTTGCCGGATTCTATTTCGGCGAGCATGGCGGCTCCGGCGCTTAAGGTTAAATTGAACGTGTGTGCGCTGTCGCCGAAGGTGCGTGAGGCAGCAGTTTCGCGGATTTTTTCGGCGAGGGTGATAGCGCCGTCGAGATTTGTTTCCGGCAGCAGCACGAGAAATTCTTCGCCGCCGTAGCGACACGCCGTGTCGGAGTGGCGCACGGCTTCGATCAGGATTTCCGCTACTTGTTGAATCGCAATGTCGCCCGCCGGATGACCGTATGTATCGTTGACGGATTTGAAGTTGTCCACGTCGATCATCAGGCATGAGAGTTGTCGCCCGTAGCGCTGTGCTTCGGCATGTTCGCGCGGCAACACGCGCTGCAATCCGTAGCGATTAAGCAGTCCTGTCAGCGCATCCGTCATCGCGCTCTCTAAAGCAGTCTCGGCGTCGGCTTTGGCTTCCACAACCGTCGAGCGCAGGTGATCTTGTTCACGCTTGATGCGCATTGCGACATCGACACGCGCTAGAAGTTCTTCGGCCTTGAACGGCTTGCTGATGTAATCATTGGCCCCCAAGCTGAGGCCGTTGACTTTGACATCGGTTTCGTCGCGCGCCGAAAGAAAAATCACGGGAATGTCGCGCGTCGCTTCGTCTGCCTTAATGACGCGGCAGGCTTCGAGGCCGTCCATGACAGGCATCATCACATCGAGAAGTATGAGATCGGGCAGCGTCTCGCGCGCGTTATCGATGGCTTCGCGCCCGTCCCGCGCAGTGACGACGCTGTAACCGGCGCGCTCTAGGCGACGCTGTAGCAAAGAGCGGTTGGATGGCTCGTCGTCGGCCACAAGAATCGTCGGCAACTTTTTCGTTGGCTCATCCATGATTGAAGGTTTGTTTTGAAATTTCTTGGTCGAGTATCATAATATGCGTGTCACCTCTTTATGAGAGTGAGTATCTTAGAGCAGTTTTGCGTGTTGCGGCAAACGAAAGGAACTTTGTGTTAATCCTTTGCGGCGCGTGTAAGCGAAGTTTGAAGCAAGCTTAGAAGAAAGGCGAAGAGGCTCCTGATGCGAAGACGCGAAGGCGACGGATGTCCCATGACGGGCGCGCTGCAAATCGTCGGCGACAAATGGACGCTGCTCGTCGTCCGCGATCTGGTTAGTGGAGCCAAGCGGACGACAGAACTTTTGAACGGGCTGCATCCGATCAGCAGCCGCACGCTCGCCGGACGCCTGCGCGACATGCAACGCGACGCGCTGATCGAGCGCATGGATTACGGCGGCAGCCCGCCGCATGTCGAATATAAATTAACCGCGCGCGGAAGACTTCTTCTGCCATTGCTCGACACGCTAAAAACCCTTGGCGAGCGCCTTGGCTGTAACGTGTGCGAAGACCGCCAGCAGCAAATGGGCGCGTACTGCGACGCCTGCCCGCGCGCTGAACAAACACAACAGACGAGCGTCGCGCCATCCTCCGCACGCCGCGAATCAGACGATTCAATCGTTTTGCTATAGAAAACGAACGAATTTTAATTTTAGTTCACTGCTGCGCCGGTTTCTTCGGGTTGATTAGAGATGATTTCGCCGTCGGGCATAGTGATGGTTTTTCTGTCTGCGGAAACATGCTCGCCTTCGAGTGTGACTTCTTCGCCGTCGGGCAATTCGACGGGCAAACTATCGAGGAAACGTTCGGCGTCAATGGCGGCCATGCAGCCTGTGCCAGCAGCGGTCACGGCCTGACGATAAACGGAATCTTGCACGTCGCCGCAGGCAAAGACGCCGGGAATGTTCGTCGCCATTGTGCTCCCGGCGCTTCTGAGGTAACCGACTTCGTCCATCTCTAGCTGGCCTTTGAAAAGGTCTGTGTTCGGCTTGTGGCCGATAGCGATAAACACGCCTTCGCAAGGGAAATGGCGTTCTTCGCCCGTGACGGTATCGCGCAGGCGCACGCCCGTGACGCCTGTTTCCGGCGAACCTAAAACTTCCTCGACTCCGGTGTTCCAGATAAAATTTATCTTGTCGTTATTGAGAGCTTTTTCCTGCATGATCTTCGACGCGCGCAAGGACTCGCGGCGATGAACGACTGTCACGCGCGAAGCATAGCGCGTGAGAAACGTTGCTTCTTCCATCGCCGTGTCGCCGCCGCCGACGACGACAATCGGCTTGCCTTTGAAAAAGAATCCGTCGCACGTCGCGCAGGCCGAAACGCCATAGCCGCCCAAGCCTTCCGGCGCGGGCGCTTCGCCGGGAATGCCGAGCCACTTGGCAGACGCGCCGGAAGCGATGATAAGCGTTTCAGCACGGATTGTGTGCTCTTCCGTGTGAAGCGTAAAGGGACGTTTGCTCAAGTCAACATCATTGATCCAGCTTGTCAAAAACTCCGTTCCGAAGCGCTTCGCTTGCTCACGAAATTCTTCCATCAATTCCGGCCCTTGAATGCCTTTGGAAAATCCCGGATAGTTTTCGACTTCCGTGGTGATCGTCAATTGGCCGCCGGGTTGCGGCCCTTCGATAAGCAGCGGTTTCAAGTCGGCGCGCGCCGCATAGATCGCCGCCGTCAGCCCTGCGGGGCCGCTGCCGATAATCACCACTTCTCTGTGCAAAGTATCTTTCGTCATACGAGTTAAAAAGTCTCCTTGAGGCGGCGCGCGGCATAAGATTTTTACACGCCGCGCGCACAAACGGTGTAGCCTTTTCGCTTGTGCGTATAGTATAACTACTCTCGCAAAAGTAGTCGAACAGGCAGGGTGCGTATCTTTCCAATTTGCAGACGAGTGCGCCACCCGCGCCGTAAGAATTTCAACCTTCGAGAAATATTCTTTTGAGTACATCGGAAACGGACGTTGCCGCCGCTCACACGACGCACCACGTCGAAACCATCGCCGTGCTCGGCGCTGGCACGATGGGGCACGGCATCGCGCATGTCGCCGCCGCCGCAGGCTATCGAGTCGTTCTGCGGGACACTGAAAAAAATGCGCTGGCGCGCGGGTTAAGCCACATCGAACGCAATCTGGCGAAGGGCATCGAGCGCGGCAAGGTAACCGAAGCGGAACGCGATGAAACGCTTGAGCGCATACGCATCACAACTGATCTTGCGGAAACTGCCGAAGCCGATCTTTTCATCGAAGCCGCTCCCGAAGTAATTGAATTGAAGCGGGAGATTTTGCGTGAAGTCGAGCAGCACGCGAAAGCGAATTTTATTTTCGCGACAAACACTTCGTCGCTTTCGATCACAGAAATTGCGCGCGACGCCGGAAGCCCGCCGCATGTCATCGGGATGCACTTTTTTAATCCGGTTCACTTGATGCGGCTCGTTGAAATCGTTGTCGGCGAAACAACGGGCGATGATGTCGTGCAAACGGCGCTCGCAGTTGGCCGCCGTATGAAGAAAGAGCCGATCACGGTGCGCGACGCGCCGGGCTTTGCGTCGAGTCGTTTGGGCGTCGCGCTCGGCCTCGAAGCGATGCGTATGTTGGAACAAAAGGTAGCGAGCGCCGCAGACATAGATAAAGCGATGGAACTCGGCTACAACCACCCGGTCGGGCCTTTGCGTTTGACGGACATGGTCGGCCTTGATGTGCGGCTCAACATTGCCGAATATCTATGCGGCGCGTTAAAGTCGGAAAATTTCCGGCCACCCGAAATTCTGCGGCGCATGGTGGGCGAAGGAAAGCTCGGCAAAAAGACCGGCGAAGGATTTTATAAGTGGAACGAGGAATGATAAAGCCAGTAGTCAGGAGACAGAATGGAAAACGGAAGTGATACGAGTTTCGTATTGAAAGCCCTGTCGCCTGCGCTTATTCTGACTCCTGACTACTGACTTCTGTCTCCTGATTTTTGACTTCTCTTTACCTACCATGAATTTTATGAGCACGCCGACAAACAATCAGGATGAGAAACGCTTTGCGCTGCGCATGGCGCTGCGGTTGCCGATTGTCGTTTCGGGACGCGCGGACGACGGCGCGGCGTGGAGCGAGCCAACCGAAACAGACGACATTTCGACGACCGGCGCGCTCTTTCATCTCAATCAAAAAATCAATAAGGGCGAGCAGCTTTACGTGCGCGCGCATAAACCCGATGGCGCGCCCATCGAAGTCACAGCCAGCGTCGTGCGCGTTGCTCCGGCCATTTACGGCACGGCGCGCATCGGCGTCTCGATCAGCGAGCCGATGGATAATTGGCTGCGGCTTTTCGTTTCGTGGGTCGCAGACGAATCGCCCGCCGCGTCCAACGATAATAGCGGCAGCGACGATGACACATCCTTTTCAGATTAATCTATCCTTATAGGTTTAATTCCTTCTTCTACTTCATCCTACTCGGGAGCGCAAACTCAACATGCCTGCATCATACGAAACGCTGCTCATCGAACGGCGCGGACGCGTTGCGATTATCACCATCAATCGCCCGGAAAAAAGAAACGCACTCAATATAAAAACGCGTCAGGAAGGAGCCGCCGCCCTCGACGAACTGCGCGACGATGCGGAAATCGGCGTCGTGGTATTTACGGGCGCGGGCGATAAATCTTTCATCGCGGGCGCAGACATCGCGGAATTTGCGAACCGCACCGCGCTCACGCAGCGCGACGTAATGCTTGACCGCTCGCTTTTCAACGCCATCGATTCCTTCCCGAAACCCGTCATCGCCATGGTCAACGGCTATTGTCTCGGCGGCGGCTGCGAACTCGCGCTCGCGTGCGACTTGCGCATCGCAAGCGAGACCGCATCCTTCGGTCAACCCGAAATAAATTTAGGAATTATTCCCGGCGGCGGCGGCACGCAACGCCTGACACGTCTGATCGGCGAAGGCAAAGCGATGGAATTGATTTTGACCGGCGACATCATCGACGCCAAGACCGCTTACACGCTCGGCCTCGTCAACCTCGTTGTCCCGGCGGCAGACCTCGAAGCCAAAACAATGGAACTCGCCAACCGCATCGCGGAGAAAAGCCCCATCGCATTACAGATGGCAAAGGAAGCCGTCAAACTCGCCTCGCGCTCGAACCTCGACGAAGGACTGCGCCGCGAAGTCGATCTCTTCGCGCTCTGCTTTTCATCGGAAGACAAGGATGAAGGCGTCGGTGCATTCCTAGAAAAACGCAAGCCGCAATTCAAAGGCAAATAGCGGGAACATTCTTTTGCGAATCCTTGCGCTCATCTTCGGTCTCGCGCTGGCAGCGGCGGGCGGCGTCATCCTTTACCGCGCTCTCTTCATCGAACCGGGCACGGGCATCGTTATCACCGACACGAACATACGCGAAGTCCCGGACGCCTTGCGCACGGGCGGCGGCATCGTGCTGCTCTTATAGCGGTTTTCATTTGAGTGTAACCTCATAACCGCAATGCCGAAACCAATTCACACAATCGCTTGCCGTGATTGTTTCGAGCGCCGCGGCGATTGCCTTTTCCAATTCGGCTTGGGTTCGC